>Ga0315310_10001097_pt1 | contig 17037 bp, 30 predicted proteins | sample TDP5_MG_FD_203630 | JGI IMG/M metagenome (GOLD analysis project Ga0315310, IMG submission 203630) | Freshwater sediment microbial communities from Lake Towuti, South Sulawesi, Indonesia - TDP5 | ecosystem: Environmental > Aquatic > Freshwater > Lake > Sediment | place: Indonesia: South Sulawesi... | reverse complement strand
ATGTTCTTGTTGTCTATGATGTGTACTCTAAACTGTTTGCTTTTGCTATCAACAGCGTTTTGTAGTGCTTCTCGTACCGATATTACGTCAAATGCTTCTCCATAGATACTGCTTGCGAAATATGATATTAGTCTTTCAGACAACTGCCATTTAACTCGTTTTTCCATCATATCACATCCTATCGTTTACTTTTATCTCTCTGCACCGTGTCTTATAAACGTTTCTCTTTATTTGGCAATATTGACAAATAACGCTAAACCTAACCCGAACATACATACTGTATGGTATCTTACGACTCAATATGGTGGCTCTATATAATGGCAACATGAATTAATGATGCGTACCGCACATTCGCCCAGTCGAAGGGTCAAAAACACACGGTAAATTTTATGAGGACACCAAAATCATACCGCAAAACCACGATAACCGCAATGTATACGAAAAACCGAAATAATGGAAAAAAAGGTTAAGTTGGTTGTGCGCTGACCATAGCGTTAGCATAGTGCGTTTCAACGAACCGTTCATGTGTCTCCCGTAAGGCTTGTATGTTTTTGGCAATATCGGTTAATTTCGCAAGTTCCCAGTAGACCAGTAATTTACGCTTGTGTAGGTACTCTACTAAATAATGCGGTAAGGCTCTCAACACTTCCGTACTATCCCTTATAATGAAAGTCTTACCCTCTGAGTTTTGACACATCAAACCATCAGAGTATACGTAGATATACCAGTCCTCTTTACGGTACGTCTTATAAGGTTGCTCTGCTGGATTCATAGGCTTTAGTGCACCACACAGTCATAAGGCGTTATTACTAAGTCTGGTTTCTCTTTATCCTTTCTCCAAGAGAACTGTGCAACCACAGCAATTTTAGGTCTGTCTCTGCTACCATAGTAGAATCTTACCGTTATTAAGTTGTTAGCACTCTTATGTACTTCTGTACCCTTCTCATCCTTCATTTCTGCGTATAGTTTTGCCATGTTCACCACCTTCTTACTCAATTTGAATAACGACATGTTCGCCTTCTCTTGTTGCGGTATAGCATGTTTTACCATCGCAACCCCTAAGCAATTCGTTAGGCTTCAAATGGTACAGTCGCCAAACTACATCTTTATGCAGTTTTAGGCTTGCCATGTTATCACCCTCTCCTTTTTGCTATTTCATGCATTTTTTGTGCAATTTGACAGTTTTCGGCTTTACGCTGTGGCAGTATAACAAGACATTCTAAGCCTCTCTCTGGAAATCGTATACTGCGGTATGACCCTCTACAAAAGTCGCATTTTGTATATGGGTTGTTTACTTGTGCCATTTTCTCACTCTCTCCCAAGCTCTTTACGGTATGCCACTGCTGACCGCTTTAACTCGTTTAAGGCTCTGCCAATCACCAATATAGCGCAATCTTCGTTTAGACCGTCATAGAAACCGCATTTCTCATCTTCAGCGTAAGCCATGCACCTTGTACGGTTCGGGAAGGCTAAAGGACACCAGACTGTTATAGACTTTTTCTGTTGCGTTACGACTTGTGCAGTTTTAACTAAGGCTTCTTTCGTTAGCTGATGTGGCATGTTCTCTTTCGGTACGGTTACGGTTGCTGTTGCCATTATATCACTCTCCTTTACGTTTGTCGGTACGTAACCCTCTGTCAACCGACACTTATAAACGTGTCGGTATGATAAAAAAAGGGAAGATAGATTAAGACTTATTGTGGTACGTTACACTTGCCCGACAAGTGCGCCTACGTCAATGCCAAGTTCCTTCAGCCTTTTCAGTTCCGCAAGTACAGCGTCAGCCATAGCCTTCTTTTCAACCTCAGCAATGCCTAAAGCGTGCTTTTGAAGTACGGGTAACGCTTTGTTCCAAACCCATGCTGGCATACTAAAGAAATGTCGGCTAAAGTCTTTATCCGTAACCTTAGCCAGAAAAACCAAGTAGTTGCCCTTGTACTCGTTGACACCCGCAATGATTCTGAGGCGTTCAATAGTTTCAATCTCAGTCATCTCTTTGACGTTAAAGTTCTCCTTCCAGTTCTTTTTTGTTGGTGCTTCTTCGGTAGGCTGTTCAGTTTCAGCCCCTTCCTCAGCCTCTTCCTCTGGTCTTTCCTCTGGTTCAGTAGGCGTTATATCCCTTTCGGGTACGCTTGTTCCCATTTTAACCATCTCCATGTTCACGCACATTATTTACGTGTTTGTGTACTTTAACCTTCTACGTACCGAGTATATAAGGTTTACTGTAAGGTTTCACTTAGACACATCCAGCGTTGTTTCCGTATCCGTAAGCAGTTTCCACCTTCCACCACGACAATATAATGCAAGCACTGGTATAGCTTGATACATTTCGGCAACCTCACTTAATTTGTCAAAATTGACTCTTTCCGCTAACTCCTCTGGTTTCACTTGAATACAATACGTTTGTAAACCGTTGCCACATATTAAGTCAACTTGACCATGCGAGCCTCTGGACTCTATGCAGACGCAACCGAGCCATGATTCAAAGATTTCTCTACACTTCTTTTCTTTAAGGTATCCTTTTCGGTACGCACTCATAGTTTCGCATACCCCCTTTCATCCACTTTCATCATTATATACTTGTCAGCAGTAGGCAACTGCATTTTAAAGCCCTTCATAACCTCTTTCAATTCCCTCTTAGTCAATATACAGTAAACCTCAGTATGACAGTACGGACACGGCATACTCAACTTAACCGCAACTGGCTTACTCAATAGTACATACGTCTCCTAATCAGTGTTACACGGTATAAGTATAATTGTGTATCCTTAGTATAAAAACTTTTCGCAAGTTGAAGCCACTGCTCTGCACTCTTCAAACCACTAAACTTAACATAAGGTACAAGTTCCCAACTTGCATAAATAGGCTTAACCTCTTCAATCATAACATCAGCAAAAACAGTAAACGAGTACCGAGTACCCATAACCGCAACATCACGCCCATCCCTACGCTTATGCCTAAGCGTATAAACGTTACCATAAGTTAACAGTTGATTCCTAACGTCAACAACATTAAAGAATATAGGCATATTAACGTCTCCATACTGGACAAATACTGTAATATTCACAGTACCGACATAACCATGAAGGCTCTGGAGTAGGCGTAATATTGCGTTTCAAACACGTACTTAATCGTACTGCACGTAGACAGTTCCATTGAAAAGCACGCTCTAACGGTTCAAGAGGCAAAACCTTACAGATACCAGAAGGTTTATGCACATAGTTTATGTACCATTTAGGTATACCGAAAACGTGCATGTAAGCGTTGCTTTGTCGAAAATGATGTATTAATGGTGCATGAGGCATACGACTAATAGTCTTATGGTCAATACCGCAATCATCACGTACCGCATCGCCGTGTGCAAACAATTCTACACCGTTAACTGTCATAACACCTTCCTTCTCAGACGTAAAGCCTCTTTTCTCCAACGGTTTACGTAAGGCTTGATGTACCAAGTCTCCAAAACTCAATATAACTATCTTGTTATCCATAAGAGCATACCGCAACTTCCGTTGATAAAAGGCTTTCAACAGACACTCACATGTTTCATACACGCTTACTTGCATATCCGTGTACTCTCTAAACACTCTGCTATAATGCACTTCAGCAAAACACTCGTAAATCAACTTGTCATTGACGCTCATATCACATCACTTTCTCCATTTCTTTTAGTTGATGTTTTTTGGTAAGTAGCCACTTTCTTAGTACACGGTAGTTAGCAGACCCTTTCTTCGGAAACATACTATACAGAAAGTCAGTACACTTTTTATGCTCGTTAGTCTTACAGACATCTTGCACATACTGTTTTTTCTCTCCTTCACCGTACAGTTGTGGTGTTACACACACCTCATAGTTTGGACACCGCATATTATTCCCTCTTTGTTGATTGTTTTAACGCTTCTCTCTCTGCCTCTAACTTCTCATCCTCATTATGCTGTTTCTGCACTCTCTCTGGCGTAGCAAGTAAGAGGTAAATAGCGTACAGCATTGGATACCGTTTAGCATAAGCACCTATCTCATCGAATAGTCGCCATAATTCTCTGAATGTTTTTTCCTCTACTGTTTTTGATAGTGTAATTTTCATTCTATCACTCTCTCTTTGGTACACCTAACGTTTCCTTCTCCGTTAACTCTGTTACTTGACTATCCCAGTCGTAACTGCCTACCACTTGTAAGTCAACTATGTAAGGGTCAATATTCTTGAACATGGTGCTTAATACCGCATATATGTTATCTGCATGACGCTTTAGCCTTCCTTTCAGTTTGCTTACATTTACTGGTTTCACTTGACTTTGAAGTACCGCAACTATTCCACGTATCACACTGTCTGGCAACACCTTATAGGTTAGGTAATCCATAATGCGTATCTCTTTAAAGCAAGCGTCAATTACCGCTAACCTATCACACAAAGCGTGTACATCATGTGTTAACCGTGCTGTATATATTGTATTGAACCATGCTCTCATGTTAAATGCTACTGAACCGTACATCTTTTGGAAGTCTCCTAAGTTACCGAAGAACAATATCGGTATTAATCGTGGTATGTCTGGTACACGCACACCCATAGCACTTACGCCACGTTCCCATTTTCCTTGTTCCATACCCGTTAATATGCTGTCGAAGGTGTACCGTCTATCCGATGTGTCAATACTCCACTTGTCAAACTCATCAAACACTATGCCGTTTCTTAAGAATACTTCTCCTAAGATTCCTTGCCTTGCATCAAGTATTAGTCTCGCTAATGTAGGTGGCTCTGGAATATACTTCCAGTTAAAGAGCGTTTCACTACGTACCGCAAAAGATGTCTTAGCACTCTCTGGTAAAGTGAACTGTGCGACATGCAGTGGTTTACCGTCAAAACCTTTAAACCACGTTAAGATTCGTGGTATAAAAAGTCGTTTCACTTCTTTAGTAGGCTTATACCCTAAACCTAACAATATTAACTCAAAAGGCGAATATTCACCAGAATCTATAAGTTGCTGTGCTATATCCGTACTCACTTTGCCTCTTAACGGTATGACCGTGTTTGCTCTAAGGTATACATTACCGTCTGATGCACGTTTCTCAAATGTTATGTGAAGGTAATCGTTAAGGTTCGCTAGCCTCTCCTCTGTTGTCTTACCAAGACTGTCAAGTAACGCTGGCGGTAAAAGGATTTGAAAACCACTATTAGTATACAGCGTTAAGGTTATGTTCGCCCAGTCTATGAACACACCGTTTGGTCGCCCTATACAACTCATTTTATCGGTAAACATTAAATCCATGCTTGCCACTTGCTTATCGTTACCGTACAACCACTGTTTACGCACCTTTTCCCTTGCCTCTAAGTTCTTTAAGGTTTCTGGAAATGCTATGTATACCTCTAACGGTACGCTTGAATCTCTCGCAACATTGATGTCTAAGAGGTAGTCGTTAACACTTACCGTTTTATTCACTCTCTGTGTTTTTTCCTTTTATATTGTCTGCTCTATCTTATAAGGTTTGCGGTATATTGTACCGTAAGACTCAAGCCTCAAGTCTTAAGCCCTCTGTGGTATGTCTAGTTTCTGCTGTACGCTTTGTATGAGTTTGCTTAGTTCCATAACATACTGCTGTGCCATAGTCATGTTTAAGCGTACTGTCATTTTGTTCCATATTGGGTTTTTGTCTGAATCAACTAACACTTTTCCAGCAGTGTCTCTCGCCATCTGAGATATAGTGTGCAGTATAACGTTTTTATCGCCCCAGTAGGTGTCTGTTATCATCCTTGCTTTGCTAACCTTCACAACCACTGTATTACCTTTACGGTATACGCTTGGCTGTGCTGGTGCTGGTTGCTGTAAACGTTCTGGATGACAGTATACGCATGTTTCGTTGTCAAACGTTAACACTTTACCGTCTATGTTGTGTACGTGTTGTCCACGTTGAGCCACTTACACATCCCCCCTATTAATTTCATTCAGTATACCGCACAGTATCTCGTCTGCCTTCACTCTGTCGAGAAAGGTTTTAGCGTTTTCCAGTAACGTTAAGGCTTCACTCAATTTAGCCATGTGATGTCTACTTGCGTTATGAGTATATCCGTATTCTATTGCTTCTCTAACGTACACTTTGACGGTATCTAATGCTTTTACGCTTGAGCCAGCGCATGATTCTCTTGCTCTACTGACTAAACCATAGAACTCTTTAAGTGCGCTCAATGTCCTCTATCTCCTTCATGTTCACGTACCATCTGCGTACTGGTTCTGTAAGTCGAAGTTGCGTTATCATGCCTTCCTCATCCTTGAGTACGTCTATTAAGTGATTTTCAGCGAGAAACTCCACTGCAAGTAGTATTTTGCTTGTTTGTGCCTTAGTCTTTACATCAATGTCAATTAACGTGTGCCATTCACCGTCTGATAGGTGCTCGATTATTTCGTCTATTAGTGTTACCGTCATTTTGTTTCACCTTAGTTTCTCCACAAGTTTTAGCGGTATTAACGTGCCTTCTACGTACCGTCTCATTAAGTCTCTTACTGCTTCACTGCGGTTTTTGTACCGTGAGTTAACTATCTTCTCATCGAAGTCTACGAGAAGTCTGTCTGGAACTCGTATTGTTACATTAGGAGTCATGGTCTTATACTTCCTTCGTCTTGCAGTTGTAAGAAGAGGCACGACTACGCTTATAAGGTTTGCGGTGCTGTCTAAATCGGTAGAAAACAGCCCCTTCTACTAAAAGAACCCTAAAACGTGCCTTTCTGCATTGCGCCAGTAATGCCCTTCCTTTCCCGCCTCTCCTCTCCCCCCCCACCTTTATCATCTATCTACATGTCCCCCCCCACACCACTCCACCCTATCTATCCATACATGAATGACATCATCATAAACCTTATATACTTAATCGAGAGGTTAATGTTGTTGGTTGATATGTTGATGTCTAACGGTATACAACAGAGTATTAGCGTACCGTTAGTTACTGAATCAGAAGTTATCTTTACTGAATGGAATGGTACTAAATGGAAGATAACATGTGTATACTTTATACCGCAACCTAACATGACAGCGTATAAGTGTTTAACGTTAGATGATTCTGCTGACAAGATACATTGTGGTAAGCATAAGCATAAGACCAGACCTTATACGGTGCGGAGTGCGTATAAGTGTTGGGTTTGTGCGTTACGTCATGGGTACGCTCTGCGACTGAGCGATACTAAACCACTTGAATAGAGGTGATAAGCAGTGAGTGAAAAGGAGAAGCCTCAGCATTTGGGCACAAAGTTTCTCGCATTGTTCACTGGTATAGTGTTAAGCACTATATACGTTGTACTTCAGTTTTTCCAGCATCCAACGTTGACTATTGACATCCTATACAACATAGCACTTGTAGAAGCATTTTTTGTGCTTGTATGGGTGCTAATTATCATCTTGGCTGAAATAGTGTGGCGTTACGCACATAAGTACAGTGAGAAGTTTCCGATAGAACTCAGCGATACAATGCGTGCTGTACGAATGTTGTAGGAGAAGCAAACGTTAACCATGTGTACTTCTCCAGTTCCTCATATTTTTTATGTATTCATCACGGTTGAAGAGTGTTATGTTGTCTTTGCGGTATGGTCGCCTCATTTTTCGTGCAAGTGTGCGTCTTACTGGTATTAGGTAGGTGTATGGTTTGTGGTATAGTTTGCTGTTTTCTGGTAAGCCCATTTGTCGCACTAACCAGCGTTTTAAAAAGTATGGCATACCGTATGACATGGCAACTGATATAGCCATGATTTCTTTTCCAGTTAAGTCTTTGCCGACTTTAAGTTTTGTTGTACCCCAAATGTGTTCTTCGTAGTCGCTCATGCTTTTGGTTTGGAAGGGTTCACGTCTGCGTTTACCGCTTGCTAATGCTTTTGTCTCTAAGCGTCTTTTCTGTACTGGTACTAACTGCATTTTTGTTTTTACTGCTTGTCCGACTGATTGTATGGCACTGTATATTGTGCCAGCGATTCCAGCGAGATATAGCATGGTTGCTTGTGTTAAGCGTATGCCTATTGCGTTCATTTTTGATGGCATTTCCATGTAGAACGGTATGTATAGTTGTAGCATTAGTTTCTGTAAGGGTTCTTGACCGATTATGCGTTCTAAGTAGAGTTGTTTGGCTTTACACATGTCTATGAGTTTGAGCAGTATTTTCTCGTACCACTCTAACCTAAAAGTATATAGTTCCTTCTCTAATTCAGCGAGTGGTCGTTGCTCAATACATGTTATGGCTTGCTGGTGCAGTTTTAGTATGCGTGTTTTTTCTCTTGTTTCTTCGATACGTAGTCTTTCACGTCTGAGTACTCTTTCTTCTTCGAGTACTCGTAATGGTAGTAAGTGTTTGCGGAATATGAGTTCCTCTTCAAATGTCGGTAGCATACCGCTTCTTATAGGTGGTAGTGTTTTTGGTGGTGTTATGAAGGGTAGCATTTTGGTTGCGTGTATTGCTCTCATGTATAGCATTAAGCGTTGTACGTTTAAGTATCCGTATTGATGGTATTGTGATACCAGTTTACCGATTGTTTCCCATTGGCGTAATTCTAAGGTTGCCTCAACCATTGCGCCTTTTACAAGTATTACGGTATGTTCTAATTCTCCGAGTTGTCGTCTTATGTCGGTAAGCATTTTTGTTACCATTAGTGTGTACCAACCATTTCATCGAGTAGGTTGTTGTAGTATGCTGTTAGTTCTGGTGTTTTCTTGTAGTGGAATGCATCATATAGTGCTTTCATTAGTATGCTGTATGCTATACTGCGTTTCTGTGTTTGCGGTATGAGTTTGACGGCTTCTCTACATCCTCTGTTAATTGATTCTCGTATGCGTAGGTAGAGGGTTTCTCTTCTTGCTTGCGGTGTTAAGGGTTCTGTTATACCGAGATTAGACTGTTCAAATTCTTGTCGGTATGTTTTTGATTCAGTTATGGCTGTTTCTATGAGGTTTAGTGGTGGTGGGTCTGGTTTTGGGTCTGTGTATGCGAAGTTTTCTATTCTGCTTAGGTATTGGCTTCCGCCGTATCCGTACCAACCGTATGTTCTATTTAAACCCGACTCATAGGCTCGTTTAGTATAGTAACGTATTTTCCAGTATGCGTTAAGCAGTTCGTTTGCTTTTAGTTGTTCCGTTATGTATGTGCAGTTTTCGTGTAGTTCCCAGTTTAAGTTGCCGAATTTACGCCATATTTCTACGTATATTGCGTCTGTTGTGTCTATGGTGGTACGTGGGCATGCCCATGTGTTTTCTTGGTAGCCTTCTCCGTCTGTGGTACGTTGTACTGTGGCTACTGGTGTGTCTCCACTGAGTAGTGTTTTTGTACCGTTTAAGATTACTTTGTATATTTTTGTACCGAATTGTACTGGTATGTCGCCAGTTTCATTATGTGGCATAAGAAGTGGTGGCTCGCCTACTTCCTTAACCAGTTTGAAGGCGACAACGTTGTTAATTATCCATGCGTCTGGATTCATGTAGCGTGTTTCTCTTGTCATTTTTGTTCACTTTTGGCGTTTTCTGCATATTTTTCCGTTGTTCAGCCTATTAAGATTTGTGTTTCTGTACTGCACTTGTATGACTATGGTAATATTAAAGCATAAACCTTATATATTTGAACAGAAAGAGACTATCACGCCATTGATGGCATATAAAGTAAAAAATAGGAGAGAACACATTTGGGCACTACAAAATGGCAGTATGTCGGTAAGATGCAACTTCCAAGTCCGTACCCAAGCGTACTGCAAGATGAGTGGGAAACCACGCTTAAGGGTGAGCGTGCACGAATCCTCGCTAACATGAAAACTAAGATTCCCAGTGAGACAGCGTTTAAAGACCGTATCGGAGATGCCTCTGCTGACCAGTTTGAGGCGTTTCTCGCTACGGTTGGCGGTGCATGGGATAGGGATACCATCCTTATGAAGCAGAGGGCTAAACTGTACCGTCAGTATGCTCAGTGGCTTGCTAACATTGATTCAGCGTTTGCCAGTGGTGGTGCGTTTGACATCAACGTTACCAGTAAGAAAGGGAAACTTGCGCTTGCTCGTTACACTTTAGGTGTAGTGGGCTTGCGTTATGACCCCTCTGCTGGGTTAGGCGTGTGGAATCCAGCAGTGATGGGTGCTTTACTACTTGCTGGGGATACACGACCAGCACGGTACTTTGACGCTAACGATGCTTTCTCTGGTGTACTGGAGTCGGTATGTGATGCTATGAAGGGTAGACTCGGCAGACCACCTTTGATAGCGGAAACCGTTAAGACATCAATATACGCTAAGTTCGCTGATGAGGCGGGCTTAACGGCACTGAGAGACACTTTGATTACTAACGGTAACGCAAGGCTTGACGACTTCGTTCAACCTATGCTTAACGCTACCCATAAAGGTGCTGGGTATGACGTTACATGGGTTTTGGCTTGGGATGCTGGAATTACACACTGCTCGTTGACTGTTACCGACGTACATCCATAGTGGAGTACACCTTACTGTGTGCTGGTGGTGTGTGTGTGGTTTACCCAACAGTGTGTGCTGTGGTAAATTCCCATATTTTTGAGGGATAAACATGAGTGTGCCTACTGAGTATACTACTGCTCATAGTCGGTTAGCGAATTTTCGTAATAGTATTTTGGCTGAACTTGTTGGCGGTAGGGTTAAGGCGGGTTTAGATGCAAGCCATTCTGGTATGCAGAAGTACAGTAGTGTTATTCAGAGTTTAAGCGTTACACCTTACTTGTTTGGTGAGATTCAGCGTAAGGCTATTGTGTTACAACTTAAGGGTAACACTGTTGGTGCTGGTAAGATTAGGCAAGTAAGGGCTGATTACTCGTTAACTGAGGTTGAGTATCCGTTACAACCGCCTTACAGTGTACCGAGAAGGAAGTTGCCTCAAGTTGATGTTTTTGCGTATGAGGCTCTTAAGGATATTGAGTTACTTGATAAAACTAATATTGCTAACCTTAAAAGTTTTGTTCTTGCACAAACGACAAGTGGGTTTTTTGCTGATACACCACATATAGAGAACGCAGTGTATGATTATTACGAGTTTATACCGCAAGACAAGTACCGCAACGGAATTGTGTTAACGAATCCGATAGGTACATACGTGAAGTACCACCATGTTAGAGGAGAGTATGTTTGTATGTATTGTGAGTTAATTGAGAAGGGCACACTTAACAAATGTATTTATATTGTTGACATTATAGTTGATGCTGTACTATATTCTGATACAAATGAGGAACTTGCTGTACCAGTGCTTTTTAGGAATTATGCGTTTCTTACTCCACCAGATATAACCTACAATGTTGCTGGTCAACGTGTACCAACTGGAGTGAAAGGTGTTTGGGCTTGTGGTGGTTTTTCAGTGCCTTCTCAGTACGGTATACCTGCCGTTGTTTCTTTTGGTAGGGTTGCGGATGATTGGGATTATGAAGAGCCTTTAGGTGGAAGAGTTTGGGTGAACGCTTTTGACGTAACGATGGCGGTTAATGATGAGGAGATGGGTTACACTGTACCAGCAGTAGGCACTGTTACGAAGGTAGAGGCTACCGACTCCATTGACGTTGTAGCGTACCCAAATGAAGGCTATGAGTTTCTCCAGTGGGAACGCAACGGTATACCAGTTTCTAATAGTAGCAGTATGAGTTACCAAGTATTCCGTGATACTGAACTGAAGGCGGTATTTGCACGCAAATAGGATGGTGAAAAAACATGTCCTCTCCTTTTGCTGGTTTGGGCGCTGGTGTTGGGATAGGTGTTGGTTATGGTGTACTGAGTGAATATGCAAGATTAGGTATAATGATTGCTAAGTGGAGAGGCGTTCCAGAATCTGACCGTAAGGGCTGTATTGCTAAGGCGTTGCAGAGTATACTTAGTGCTGAGAAGAATACGGTTTCTGGTTTAAGCAGTAAGGGTGCGGTAGACGCTATTTTTAGGTTCATTGATTCAACATTGGAGTTTGCGTTACAGATAGATGAGGGCATTGCTACACAAATGTTTGTGCAGATGATTCAGCAGAGTATAGCGTATGCTATTCACAGTAGCCATGCGGGAAGTATCGGTACAATAGGTAACGTTTACAGTGGTAGTATGTACCTTAGTGGTGCAGAGTCAAGCAACATCGGTGAAAGTGCAGAGTTCACAAGTAGAGGGCTACGTGGCTTTTTGAGTGCAGAAGTCGGGCAAAACATACCTACGGTAGCGTTTAACTTGGTTCGTGGTGCTAATCGTAGGATAGATGATGTATACCGAAGTATTCTTAGGCAGACGGATAGTTTGCTTGATGAGTGGAATGATTTAACTCTCAGTTACTACCGTCATTATCACAGTATGTGTCGGGAAAGGTTTGCAGACGCTATTAAAATGAAGGAGACAGCAACAGATAGAGCGTATGGTCTGCTTGAACAGATTGCTAACGAGCATTTGGCACGTATTGTTGAGCAGATTGATACGTTAGAGGGTGCGAAATCGTGGTTTGATGGCGGGTTTTTGAGTGCTGATGAGTTAAAGGAAATTGCGTTACGTTTAGACTTAGAGGTTCAAGCGAGCATTAGTGATTATGAGGCGCACAAGACTGCGGTACTCGATGCTATTGACACTGCGGTTGAAGAGTGGGATATGAAGGTTGACCAAGCACTCGGTGATTTAACGGATAGTGAGTACCGTTTCTGTTTGCTTATTCGACAGATTTTGGATGAGGTTTTTATGGATGTTGTAGATTTTGTTAAGCAACTTGTGGAAACATGTGATAACAGCGTGAAGGATGTTTGTGCGTACCGCAATATAACACCTTCAGTTAACATTGTTGAACATGACCCAGTTGCAGTTGTTGAGGTATCGCCAGATGTTGAGGTTTCACGTATTTATGCACGCCACTGGAAGGATATACCACCTATTATTGTGCGGTATGAGTTTCAGCAACCAGATGGTGTGTTGTGGGAAGAGGTAGAGTATGTGCCAGTGGTTGAAGAGGCAACAGAGTTGCCGTATCGTGCAATAGAGGAAGTTGATTTCTCTGTTGTGGCTTACACGTATGATAAGATACATACCGTAGGTTGGAGTGATGTTGGGGGATGTTAAGTGGCTAAACTCTTAATGAATGGCTCAGAGCAAACATTGTTTGAGAACACGGAACTTGGAGAGTTCGCTGGTTATGTGTTCCTAACACCGTTACAGACTGGAGATAGTGTTACTTTGAAGTTCTACGTTAAAGATGTTGAGGCTAACGAATACGTGTTAAACGACGGTAAAACATACACTGGAGCGCAGTCGTATCCAGCGATTGAGGTACGACACGTCATCGGGAAGGTAGGTGTCAAAGTTACGATACGTCAAACGGCTGGTACGTACCGTACAATACATCACATGTGGTTTGGTAGGGTTAGGTGATAAAGAATGTACCGAGAAGGGATGGTGTGGTGGGTCTGTGCAGAGTGTACCAAGTGTAAGCATAAACAGATGATTCCGAAAGAACAGTATAAAGGCACAGAACAACCATGTGAAAAGTGTGGAGAAAAAGAGTTGACAGTTGTAGCAGAAGTACCGAAGGCGGGAGAGATATGACCTTAATTAGCACGATAACGGATTCGGTAAATGCGGTAAACTGGGCTAACACTGAGCATGTTGTACCTAAGATTTGTCATGGATACCTACTAAAGAAGTATGCTCAATCTGACATTGAGGCTGAAATGACGTACCAAAGCGGTTTAGGAACGAGAGCGGGCTACCTAAACACGTTACAACTCCGCCAGTTCTGTGATGCACATGGGTTAACCAGTACAACGATAGATGACACAACTAAACTTGCACTTGATGGCTTACCAATGCTTAACACAAAACACTTACCGTATAATGTTGATTATGGTGCTAAACCCTATTGCAGTATGACATCAAGAGAGTGTGCTGATGCCTACTTGGTCGCTAAAAAACTTGGGTACTTAACGAGTAAATGGGATAGTACCTTAGCGTCAAATGAGTTGAAAGGCGTTCTTGATGTTTGTGGACATGGTGCGTTATACGTTAATCCAGTTGACAACTCATACGTTGATTTTGCGAACAGATTTTACGATGAAAACGCTAACTCGTTAGACTATATGCTGAAATTGTTTGAGGCAGACAAAGTTAACAACGTTGGTGCGTTAGACTATGCAAAAGACGTGTTGTGGGCGTACCTTAACGCTAACCACTGGAGAGTTGACCATTACGACTATACACCAACTTGGCAAGACTATGAGTGTAGTGGTGCGGGCTTTACGCTAATTATGGCACGTATGCGTGCTTTAAATAACTACTCTCTTACGAATTGGAGTAGAATGTTAACCGATGTTAAGGCAAGATTTCTCGACAATTTATGGGATTGTCCGCAGTGGACATTCGGTGCAACACGGTACTATTGTGTTATACATCATCATACGTCAAATACTCAGCGAAGGCTTCCAGAAACAGTTTCAGCATGGTTTATGCTACATGCCTTCTACCGTATGCTTGACACTACATCTCAAAGTAATATACGTTCACTGCTTGACGGTACAACTAAAGCATGGGAATACTTGCTTAGTGTCTCTGGATTATACGACTCTGCAACGAAAAAGTTTAGGAACTTCAACGATAGTTCGGTAAGTGATACAGCCACATGTAGAGGTGTTACTGTGTTGTTTCTACAAGGAATCGTACCGCAAGTTGGTAGTTTGTGTCCACCGATTTACGAGCACATTTATGTGTGGGGTACTTATATGCTTAACAAGTACTTTATGTTTGACTTGGGTGCACGTACCATACGTATACCAGTGGTTGCTGGAGATATGAAGTTCATTTATGGCTCATCTCCAGTCGCCTACACGTTTGACAGCAACGGTGTATACGAAATTAAGTTTGCGAGTGATTGGAACAGCATTGAACTTGTAACACGGATACTTGACTTTGATATGAGTTTGCTGTACGTTGACCCTATACCGCCTGCACCGCCAGTACCACCAGTACCAGTTGGAAGGGTATCGGTATCTGTGTTTAATCCATAGGAGAGTGGAAAGAATGGGAAAAACCTTAATGGATGGTACGGAACAAACACTGTTTGAATCAACTGAACTTGGAGAATATATCGGCGTGTTGTTCTTACACAACATGCAGTCTGGAGACGCTATAACGGTAAACGTGTACATCAAAAACGTTGAAGATGGCAACTACTATCTTGCGGGAACGTACTCGTACACAGATGTGCAGACCATTAAAGCAGTAGTAGTCTATGACTATGTCGGCAAAGTCGGTATTAAGTATACCGCTCAACAAACTGCGGGAGAAAATCGCACCGTTGAGCACATGTGGTTCAAGAAGTGAGAACATGAGCAGAACACTACATATACAGCACAATAATCCAGCACCAAACAACCATAAACGTAACAAAATAGATGTTTTGGTTGACCAAATAATAGACAGTGCAATAGTAGGCGGTATAACGGCGTTATCCACGTATATTAGTGCTGGTATAGACGCTTCGTGGAAGAGTGCGGTATTTGCGTTTGGTCTTACCTTCCTAATTAAACTGAAAGAATACAGAGGAATCAAGTAACAACGGAATAGTGGTGTAGGCATGAGTGAAGGGCACGTACAAGTACCGCCAGACAGCACAGGAAAGAAAATGCGGTGTATACAACGTACTATTGATGGCAATAATGTTTACGAAGAAGTTACCGTACCTCTCTCGGTAGACGGTGCAGTTGGTTTAGGTGAGATATACGCAAAGAGGAACTACTATGACCGTAACGCCTTATCTAAGCCACAGCGTTGGGCTGGAAGCGTATCGGCACATAGTTGGACAGAAAGATGGCGTTATACAGTTCCAACTGGGAAAAAAATGTTTCACACTTTCTTCTGCTTAGGCTCAATCACAGCAATCGCTACAAGTGGTAAGTACACAGCAGTCAGCACGGAATATTACAGTGTTGATGCGGGACTCGTTACTGAAATTGCCTTATCATGCCACTATGAAACTAACGTACCTCGCAAATATCTAAGTGAAGTTGCTTCTGTTTTTGCGGTAGCAGATGATTATTTTAGAGGGCTAAGTTACAGTGATGACACCATAAACCACACTTTAGTAATCACGTCTCAATTTGTGGAGTTTGATGCGTAAATGAAACGGATAAAGGTTAAAATCATCGGAGACGGTACGCAAGGCAACCCATTCAGAGCTAACTTACCGACATACATAATGGATACCGTTGACTATGATAAACTGGAAGCCTATGTTTTTGTCTTAGACGATGAAACGGAAGAAATAGACGGAAAAGTGCAACTTAACGTTAAAAGAATCAAAGAGAAGTACCCCCGTTGGAAGGAGAAGGAGTAATATAGAGGGTAACAACATGCTTGCTGTTAAGGCTTTTTGGCTGAATAAACTATGGTTGCCATTGAGGAGAGCGTTTACTGGCTTCGTACCGATACGGTATATTAAAGGATTTGCGTTAGTTAAACGTAACGGAAACATCATACGTAAACTAACACCTTTCAAAGTGTTTGAGGTTGAAAGACAAACACAAGCGGTAGAGCGCAAAACAAATGAACGCATGACACGTATTAAGCCTAAATGGGAAATAAAAATAATGCGAAACGGTAAGAAGGTATGCCATAAGAAGCGCATAAGAGACTTATTGGTGTGGCGTGGACAAACCATACTTGCATACCTATTAAGTCAAGGTGTGGTAGGAACAGCAACGGCAAGTTGGAAAGTGGTAGCAAGCGAAAACGAAGATGCACCAGACATGGGCGATGATAGTGGCGACCCAGAGGCAAACGAGTTTAACCCTCTAATCGGTACACCAGCAGATGCAACCTACGACTTCAACCCAACAGTAAAGGTAAGTGGCGGATACCAAACATATGCAGACCTAGTCATAAAAGGTACGGTAGTAAGTGATGGCTCAAAAACATTACGCAAAATAGGCATAATAGACACAGTTACAGTGCCAAACAGACACATCGTAGTAGCCGACAGCGTTGTACCGTTTAGCGTTCTACTGAACGATGAGATTTACATAGAGTATACCGTTCAACTTGGCTGAGTACCGAACAGCACCTACAC
>Ga0315310_10001096_pt1 | contig 17040 bp, 22 predicted proteins | sample TDP5_MG_FD_203630 | JGI IMG/M metagenome (GOLD analysis project Ga0315310, IMG submission 203630) | Freshwater sediment microbial communities from Lake Towuti, South Sulawesi, Indonesia - TDP5 | ecosystem: Environmental > Aquatic > Freshwater > Lake > Sediment | place: Indonesia: South Sulawesi... | reverse complement strand
CAACTGATATTTTTCATCCAAAGGAACCAATTCATGATATATCAAAATTTACCCAAGACGCACAGGCTTCTTGTTTTAGAATATTATTATGTAATGGAGTCACTCAAAAGCAGGCATGGTAAAAATGTGGCATATCTATAACACATGGGCGCCCGAGATACTCACTAAAGAAAAAATAATAGAGCTCTCGAACATAATTAATTTTCGTCCTGATATTCTTGAACGTACCATTGCGCTTTATGATTCAATTTATCAAATTATGAAAGCAGATGTAAAACAGACCTTTATTGGAGGCGCTATGATTAACCAAGTTTATATCGATTCAACAGAAGCGCGCTTATCCATAGATATTGATTCCGTCATTCGTGAAGAAATTCATAGCAAACGAGACCTTCTTGATACTTTCATAGACCTTCGTGAAAAAATGCTGTCCGATCAGAGCATCATTCCTATTTCCATTAAAGATATAGAATTTGGTATTGGTGAAATCTTATCAGATGTCAAACGCCAAGCTCTTGCACCACAAGTCCTTTTTTTAAAACGTGTAATTCCCACTTATTTCCTAGGATCTCCACTCCCCAATTATTTAATACGCATCGGATTATCTTCTAAAGACAATCAAGTTGCGCGTTTTCTTCTTAACTTAAAAAAAGAACTCGGCTTTTTACCCCATATTTATGAATTACGCATTGAAATTGCCTTTTCCAAAGAAGGTATTCAGTATCCATTCCAAAAACAGCAGATTTCCCCGTATTTTAAACAAATTTTAACCCCCTCTAAATATTTAGAATGTGATATCGAACAGATTTCCAGTGCTGCTCAGGGCAAATTAGAATTTCTTGGACTTGTAAACGATGAAGAAACCATTAATATCACTAATACCGTTTGCGACCTACGAATTCTTTATCTCTATAAATTAGATATTGAAATCCCTTCGGAAATTAAGTTGAAGTTGACTCGGATTAAAGATAAATGTCAAGAAGAGTTCTCTAAATATTGGTTTTACAAATTGATTTCCGCTAAATACTCTTTTAATGAAATATTGTCCAAAATACTGAAAACAACTAAATAAATCGGATACCAAACATTCTAAATATCAACAACAAATCGTAAAGTTACTTGCGACGGTTCCTGAATAATTTCTAATAAACTATAGGTTGGCGCTTTTATTTCGGTCTTTGAGGGATGCTTTTCGGGATTGAATCCCTCACCCCAGCAATTTCCCGTTAGAGAATATCCCAGTTTTACTTTCTTTATTTTTATCTCAAATTTTGAAAAAAGAAATAATTCAACATCAAAAATATAGAGGAACCAATTAATCCATCCAAATAATAGCGCTTGTAAATCCTCTGCTTTTAAGCTAATTGGCCGCTTTTCTTTTGGCTCAATTGATGCTAGGTCTGTCATTGTCTCAAATACCCCATAGGCTGCTTGGACAAATGCTTCCTCTAGCGTTTCTCCCGTTGCTTCTATATAGACATCCGAAACGTGTTCTAAAAATCGAAAACTCGCCATATTAGTGCCTTTTTAATCATTCATTCTGCGTCGATAAATAAAAAATGCATCATCATATTTTTATCCATTTGTGGGATTTTTTAAAATAAGATTTTTTCTATTAAATACGCCGGGATAGCCAAGCGGATACGGCGCTGGCCTTGAGGTTCCCTAAAAAAAGAGAAAGTCAGTGACTCATTGAATGGTTTCTATCAAGAAATCATATGGATAGTCTCGTGGGTTCAAATCCCACTCCCGGCGTTTTCTCATTCTTCAGATTTTTGAGTATAACTTTCGATGAGTAATTCACCTAAATGGGAAAAAGCTTTTTCTAAATTTTCAGCCGTTTTTGCCGAAATCTCAAAATAGGGCAGATCCATTTCTCTAGCCAATTCCTCGCCTGATTCCCTTGAAACTTTTCTTAAATCCTCTAAATCGATTTTGTTCGCAACTAAAACACAGGGAATTTTTTTAGTTAAAAAATTGGAGTATGTGATCTTACTCCTTTGGTTTTCTAAAATCTGGTTTGCGTTTTTCTAAAAATGCGTTTTTTCCTTCCACTGCCTCTTCGGTACCATAATAAAGGGAAAGTCCACCGACTCCCAATTGTGTAATGCCGGTCGTTCCGTCTGTCTCAGCCAAGAATGCATATTTCAACATCTTCAATGCGGTCGGACTCTTCTCGAGCAACTCCTGGCACCATTGATTCACTTCTTCATCCAATTTCTCCAAGGGCACTACAGCATTCACGAGCCCCATTTCCAATGCCTGTTGGGCGGTATACCGACGACAAAGGAACCAGATTTCTTTTGCACGTTTAATGCCTACGGCTCGGACCAAATCACCAGTGCCATATCCCGGGTCAAACGAGCCGACTCGAGGTCCCGCCTGCCCAAATTGTGCGTGATCTGCTGCAATGCTCAGATCACAGACAACTTGCCAGACATGCCCACCTCCAATTGCGTACCCATTCACACGGGCAATGACCGGCTTGGGCAAGGTGCGGATCTGATGGGTTACATGCTGCCAACCAACTTCTAACGGCAATACATACTGTCCTTTATAGCCACCTTTCTCTCGGGTTGTCTGGTCCCCACCCGTGCAGAACGCCTTGTCTCCAGCACCTGTAAAGACCACCACTCCAATGTCCTCATCCATGCACTGGTTCAAAGCATCGATTAATTCATGAACCGTTTGCTGTGTGCATGCATTATAGCGCTGAGGTCGATTGATCGTGATACGTGCGATCCCGTTTTCCTTCTCAAAAATTATATCTTCATATTCCATATCTTTTAGACCTCTTTCTGAATTCAATTGAATTATTTTTTAGTACAAAATATCGTTGTTATTTTTATTAATTGTTGGGAAATCTCAAATAATTTGAATGCCCAAAACCTTATTAACGAAAAAAGGTTAAAGGCTTGGAAACCGATATGGAACATCTATTTTTCTCGGAAAACGAAATTAAGTTAAAAACAGAAATTAATGCCCTCCTAGCAGGTGAGTTAGAGCCCATTCAAGAGGTAATAAATCGAACTAAAGAAATCCCTTCATCTTTAATCAAGAAATTGGGGAAAAATGGTATCTTTGGTCCTTTAATCCCAAAGTGCTACAAGGGAACTGAACTCGGAATGATTGCACATTGTATTATAACCGAGGAGCTTTCAAAACGGAACGTGGCAGTTTCTGTAACCCGGACTCCCTGTATTTTAGATGGTTATACCCTCCTCAACCAAGGTACCGAAGAACAGAAAGAAAAATATTTGCCAAAAATTGCGACTGGCGAAAAGCTCTGCAGCATTTGTATCACCGAAGAAAGTGCAGGATCGGATGCTGCAGGCATAAAAACCTCTGCAAGGAGGGAGGGCGATTCATATATCCTAAATGGTTCAAAACGATTCATCACAAATGCCGGACTTGCGGATTATTATCTGGTTTGGGCTATAACAGATCCGGAAGTAGATCCTCATCTGGGTATGAGCATATTTATAGTAGAAAAGAATGCTGCTGGATTTCAGATTGAAACGCCTTATGGCCTATTGGGCCTGCATGGAATTAAAAATGGAGTTCTGAAATTTGACAACGTTGAAATTCCCACTGAAAATTTAATTGGAGAAGAAGGACAAGGATTTCAGACTCTGATGAATACCTTTAATATCGAGCGCATCACCCTTAGTTCGGAATGTAATGGAATTTCCATCGCAGCCCTCGAATCATCCAAATTATACGCGAAAAAAAGAATCCAATTTGGAAAACCGATAGAGACCTTCCAGGCTATCCGGCTTAAAATTGCGCAGATAACCACTCAGCTTCAGGCTGCACGCCTCCTTACTTATAGCGCCGCGAAATTGGCAAGCCTTAATTTAAATTTCACAAAAGAAGCCTCTATGGCCAAATCTTTCGCTAGTAAATCCGCCGTTGAAATAGCCCTCGAAGCCGTTCAAATTCATGGAGGCGATGGCTACACCGATCTTTTTCCCGTCGAACGGTATCTGCGTGATGCTAAATTCTTTCAAATTGGTGGTGGCACTTCTGAAATGCAAAATTTGATTATCGCTCGGGAGGAATTAAAAGAAGGTGATGTTGATAATGTTAGCTATGGCGCCAAAACAATCAAGAATAGAGGCAGTTCAGCGAGGACGACGTAAAATGAATTCGTGATTATATAACTAGGCACCGCATAGAGTGAGCATCCATAAACCAAGCACTCTATTGGGTAAAAGATCAAAAGTGAGACTGTAATTATCCAGAGAACTAGAAATATCCGAACAATCTTCATGAATATGACCTCCAATAAGAGCAACCTTCTTTCATAGACTGTATGAACCTATTAATAACTCATTAATGGTTGACTAAAATTTTTTATCAATGAATATATCTTTTTGTATTAAATATGACATAGCATGAATGGATTTAAATAAAAATTTTTATGGTTTTTATATGGATATTAAAAAAGTTTGTGTGATTGGAGCTGGAATTATGGGTGCTGGCATTACTCAAATCGTGGCAACTTCCGGATATGAGGTGAATTTAGTGGATATCGATGAAAATATTTTGAATAAAGCCTTAACAGGCATAACTAACGATTTAGAGCGTTTTTATGTTCGCAAGGAGAAGATGTCCCCTGAAGAAGCCCAAGCGATAGTAGAACGAATTCATACCAGCACTAATAGGGATGAGTGCCTTGCAGAGGTGCAAATGGTCATTGAAGCAGTTTTTGAGGACATGAACCTGAAAAAGCAGTTATTTAAGGAACTTGATGAGTTCTGCGCTGAAAATACCATTTTAGGCTCAAATACCTCTTCCTTAAGTATCACAGAAATTGCTTCGATGGCTCAAAGACAAGAACGGATTGTTGGAATCCACTTTTTCAATCCTGCGCCGGTCATGAAATTAATCGAACTAGTTAAAGGTACAAATACCTCTGAAGAAACCCTTGAAATAGCTAAAGCTTTCTCGGAAAGTTTGGGAAAGACTGTCGTAATTGTGAATGATTCTCCTGGGTTCGTCACCAGTCGATTATTATACGTGCTTTGTAATGAAGGTGTAAATATGTTAATGAATGGTGTTGCTAGTGCCGAAGATATCGATAAAGCGTGCAAGCTTGCGTTTAACTTTCCGATGGGGCCCATTGAATTATGTGATTTAGTAGGAAATGACGTCTATCTTCACATTGGCACTTATCTTGCCCATGAATTAGGCGAGAAGTATCGACCGAGTCCTCTACTGAAGAAAATGGCTAATGCAAAATTGTTAGGACGTAAAACAAAGAAAGGCTTCTATAAATATGAGTAAAACGTTCTGATTCCAATGGCTTTTGAAACTCTCCTTGTAGAAACGATAGATCGCATAAGTATTGTCACAATAAATCGCCCAAATAAACTGAATGCGCTGAATAAGCAGGTGAAAGCGGAATTAACTCAGGCTCTAGAAAAGTTAGAAAAAAGTACACAGGTAGATGTTATTGTTCTTACTGGCTCTGGGGAAAAGGCGTTTGTTGCAGGCGATGATATCTCTGAATTCCCTTCCCGTACTCAAGCTGATTTTGAACCCTTCCAAGAGCTCACCCTCAAAATCGAAGCCCTTAAAAAGCCTGTGATTGCTGTAATCAACGGTTATGCATTGGGTGGAGGACTTGAGCTAGCACTCGCATGTGATTTCAGGATTGCAAGCACTCTATCAAAATTTGGGTTTCCTGAAATTAATCTAGGGCTAATTCCAGGGGGTGGAGGTACCCAACGACTTCCTAAACTCATCGGCAAGTCGAAAGCTTTGGAATTAATCATGACTGGTGATTCCATTGATGCAGATACTGCAAAAGAAATCGGATTAGTTGATCAATTAGTGGAACCTGAAGTTTTAATGGATGAAGCCCTTAAATTCGCCAGAAAACTCTCAGAAAAAAGTCAAATTGCCATTCATAGTGCCAAAAAAGCAGTAAATTATTCAACAGCCAGTTCAATTGAGGCTGGACTACAAAAAGAATTAGAACTTATTTGGCATTTGAAGAATACAGATGAATCGAAAAAACGGGTAGAAAAATTCCTTAAAAAGAAATAAATATTTATTTTTTTCTTCTTATATAACGCCACATATGTGTAAGGAAGTTATCACCTTTAATATGATATTTTTGGGATGCTATTTTATAGAGCGCTAATAGCTGATTCGTTATAGCTTCCACAGAGTACTTATTTTTCACGGTTTGATAGCCTTTCTCTCCTATTTTTTTCCTTAAATGCTCATCTTGCAATAAATTCAAGATATGCGAATAGGCTTCTGAGGTTTTCTCAAAAAGAATTCCATTCTCGTAATGTTTCATTACGTCACCCATTCCACCTGCTCGACGTGCACAAACTGCGAGCTTATTTGACCAATAATTAAGGAGCGTAATATCAAAAACTTGAGCTCCATCAACAAAAATAAGTCCTAAATTACTTATTTGCATAATGTTTGAAAGGTCTTGATCAGATAGAAAACCTGTAAAAGTGATATCATGTGGTGCAACACGCTGTGCCAATTGCTGGTAACTCTCAAGATATGGTCCTTTTCCAATCATAAGAAAATGGGTATCCGGTTCTTCTTTTATGATTTGAGGGACCAGATTAATAATTTCCGGAATGCATTTTTCAGGGCTCATCCGCCCGACGTAAATTACCACATTCTTGCCATCTAGATTATACTTCTCCCTCAATCTTTGAGTGCGCTCTGGTGTAACCCATTGATAATTCTCTTTAAGATCCACACAATTCGGTAAAACAACTATCTTGCGCGCCTCAAACCCCTGTTTAATTAGATTCTCTTTCCATTTATTTGCTGGAGTTGTGATTAAATCGAAGGAATTATAGATAATGCGTTCAAGCCATTCGAGAACTTTTTTACTGCGGATAATGGGTATCATTTTGGGAGCATATTGATAATACTGCGCTGACGGCGTATGATACGTAATTATTTTTGTGCAATTCTGTTTCTTCCCGACAATTGTTGCTACCAATCCCATTCCGGCGTCATGACAATGAATTATGTCGAATTTGAATTTGACCCCTTTAAAAACGGTTCCAAAGGGAAAGGCTATTCTAAGATTTTGATAATAAGAGATTGGAAGTGAAAATACTCGATGTATTGTAATATTTTCGCTAATTTCTTGGTCTTTTTGCCCAAGATATGCTTTTGCTTCATAAATATGAATTTCATGCCCGAGTTTTGCAAGTTGTTTAGAAGTCGCTTCAATAAAGGCGGATACTCCGTTTGGAAAGGTTGGATCGAAGCAAGGCACCTCGGAAAATACAGCTATACGCACCTGATCAGGACTCCTAAATACTTAGGCTAGAATTGAATGAATTAACATTTATTCAGAATTAAAAAGTTTATTTTATGAGTATAAAAATTCATATAATATCTGTAAAATACATCATTTTTAACCTTCTTATGCTCATTATATAAAGAATCTTTTCTTTATAGGTTAAAGAGCGATGGAGAAAATAAGCATCCTAATGTGAAAAGCCTGATTCTAAAATAATAATCTGAATTAAGTGACTTTTGAAATATTTAGAAGAAAGAATAGTTTATTTCGCTTTTTATATTCAGATTTGAGTTTATATATAAAAAATAAATTGATTGACTAATTATTCTGTATAAAATTTTTACAGAATTTTTCTTTTAATCCAAAAATTCTTTGGTACAAAATTTCTCTTTTAATCCAAGAGATTCTTGCTTTTCAATTTTGTTAATTATACTAAGAAATACAAAAGGTTTAATTGAAGATTACTTTTATTATTTGGCAATAGTTATTATAAATTCGAAAGAAATAAATGCTAAATCTAAAAATCTAATATATACACGCTCTCATTTATGTCCGCCAATAATAGGAGAAATTCTGTTGTCTTTAAGTATGGATAAACCTAGAGAAATCCGAATGATAGTTTTTTCAGCATTACTCACTGCATTAAATGAATTAATGGGGCGTGATGGGAAAAATTCAATCCTTAGATATGCTGGACTTGATGAATATATTAATCAAGAGGTTCCTCCCTCTGTAGATGAATCTATTTCTTTTGATATTTTTCGTCGCTTAATAAGCTCAATGCAAGAATTATTAGGGCACGGAACTCATGCAATATTATATGAATCTGGGCGAAAATTCGCTATCTATCTTACTCCTTTCGGTTATTCCTTACAGGATGTTGTGAGGAAGCTCGCCAATTGGTTTGGGGGCAATATAATAATTAATGTGGAAAAAGATAATGAAGAAGCAATTATACAAATAAAAAACAATCCATTTTGTCTAGTGAAAGAAATGGCTTCTGAATTGCCTTCGTGTCATCTTATTAGTGGTGCCTTAGCCCAAATTAAAGAAGAATCTACAGGCGATCGCTATATTGTCACAGAAATGCTCTGTGAGTCGAAAGGCGATTCGCATTGCGAATTTCATATATTTAAACGATCAAGTTCTGAGGTAAAAAAAGATGACTGAACGAAGATATGTCTTCAAAATTGTTGTTATCGGAGATGGCGCTGTTGGAAAGACTTCTTTAATTGCAAGATTTGCAGAAAAAACCTTTAAAGCTGAATATAAGCCCACACTTGGGACAAATATCATTATAAAAGAATTAAAAGTTGGAGACAACAATATCAAACTTTTACTATGGGATATAGCCGGGCAAGCAAAATGGCGTGATGTAAGACATCTTTATTATAGAGGCGCCCAAGGTTGTATTGTTGTGTATGATGTCACACGCCCTGGCACCTTCGATTCTGTGCCCGAATGGTATAAGGATTTGATTAAATTTAGTGGCGAGGTTCCACGTATTCTTCTTGCCAATAAAATCGATTTAACGGACATTCGGAAGATTCAACAAGAAGATGGCCTAAAAATGGCCGAAGAAATGAATGCAGAATATTATGAAACTTCTGCTAAGGATGGTACCCAAGTTAATGAAGCATTTGAAAAAATTTCTGAGTTAATTTTACAAAAGATTTAATTTTATCCTTTCATTTTCAAAGTTTTTTCAAAAAATCACCCCTCTCAAATATTGGTCCTCTTTCTTTAAGGTGGTATAATTATTCCGAAAAAGGAATAAATTTTTATAAGTTCTTTTCTTGGAAAAGATAAGATTTTATAGTTTCCTTCCTTCTGAAAAATTACAAAATCTTTATTAAATTCAATAGCTTTGAAATTACAACACTCTAAATTCATCAATTTTAATGATTCAGTATATATCGTGGAATTATTTGCAAAATCGGCATGAATGTGGTGAGAAATGTCATTTCGGCACATTGTAAGAATATCTGGTACGGATCTTAATGGCAATTTGAAGATTCCCTATGCCCTATCGAAAATTAAAGGCATAAGCATTCGATATGGTGACTTCATAACCAAACTTGCGCAAATAGATCCCGAGCAACGGTTAGGATACCTTACCGAGCGTGATGTTAAAAAATTAGAAGACACCTTGAAGGCGGAGACGGAGAAAAACGATTTACCCCCTTATTTAGTCAATAGGCAAAAGGATATCAAATCGGGAGAAGATCGGCATATCATTGGTTCCACGCTATTACTTGTTAATAAGAGCGATATTGACACGATGAAACGCACAAAAAGTGTGAAAGGAATACGACATCAACTAGGATTAAAAGTTCGAGGGCAACATACAAAATCAACTGGACGAAAAGGACAGATTGTAGGCGTTCATCGGAAAAAAGGAAAAAGGTGATAAGATGGGCGATCCAAAAAAGCAACGGAAAAAATATAAAACTCCCAGACATCCTTGGCAGAAAGATCGAATCGAAAATGAGTTGATTATTCTGGGAAAATATGGGTTAAGGAATAAAAAGGAGATTTGGAAGTTTAAGACCAAAGTCGAGACCTTCCGAAAAGAAGCCAAAGGGCTATTAGCCCTTTCACCTGAAGATGCAAAGAAATTGCGGGATGAGATGATGCATAAGCTGAATCGTATTGGGTTACTACCTACAACAGCTACGCTAGATGATGTTTTAGGTCTGACCATCGAGGACTTGCTGGAAAGACGTCTACAGACTATTGTAGTTCATAAAGGGCTTGCCCAAACCATGGACCAAGCCCGCCAATTCATTACTCATGGACATATTGCTATTGCTGGCTCTCGAGTAACCTCTCCTTCGCATATCGTGCTGAGATCCGAAGAGAGCGAGATTGCCTTTAGCCCTACTTCCCCATTCAGCAAATCCGACCATCCCATTCATAAACAATCCGCATCCACCTAATCATCAAGTAGGTTATTTGAGGCTGAAAAATAATGGCTTCTGAAAGAAAAGAAAAAGAAGAAAAAACGATTTGGGGTATTGCTCATATATTTTCTTCTTATAATGATACAATCGTTCATATTACTGATTTAAGCGGGGCTGATACCATCGCAAGATTCTCAGGCGGCATGATGGTGCGAGCGGATCGTGATGAAGCGACGCCCTATGCAGCCATGCAAGCTGCATTTAAAGCGGCAAAAGCTGCGCGAGATAAAGGCATCACTTCCATTCATATCAAGGTCCGTGCGCCGGGTGGGCATGGACCCAAAACCCCTGGCCCAGGTGCACAAGCGGCAATTCGTGCCTTAGCTCGTGCAGGATTACGAATAGGACGCATAGAAGAAGTTACTCCAATACCTCATGATACCACCAGAAGACCAGGCGGACGTAGAGGACGGCGAGTATAATTCGATTAAGAGATGAATAATAAGCATGAAAATTACCATTATAGAAAGTAAAGAAAATTATTTGAAAATGATTGTGGAGGATATCGATCCTTCCTTTGCAAACTCCCTACGAAGGATAATGATTGCGGAAGTCCCTTCACTCGCCATTGAAGATGTTTGGATAGTGGAGAATAACAGCTCGCTTTATGATGAAATCATTGCGCATCGCTTAGGTTTAATTCCTTTAAAAACGGACCTTAAGACCCTTGTTCTACCCGCAAAATGTGGGTGCGGGGGTGAAGGTTGTGCGCAGTGCCAAGTTGCTTTTACAATTAACAAAGAAGCCACCGAGGGACCGATGACAATATATGCTGAGGATTTGCAATCTGAGGATACTGATATAACCCCTTGTAATCCAAAAATACCCATAGTAGAATTGGTGAAAGGGCAACGCCTTGTATTAGAAGCGTATGCGAAATTAGGAATCGGTGAAGAGCATGCCAAATGGCAACCAGTGGCGACTTGCGGCTATAAATATTTACCAATTATAACAATTAATTACGAAACTTGTGACAAGTGTCAAAAGTGTGTTGATGCGTGTCCAAAGCATATTCTCTCTTTTACTGAAAATATTCAAATTTCTGATGTGATGGCTTGTCATTTTTGTAAAGCCTGTGAAGAAGTATGTGAAATGGAGCCCAAAGCAATTCAAGTCAAACCAGATTCTTCAACCTTTATTTTCACAATCGAATCTACGGGCGTTTTATCATCCGAGGAAATTGTTAAAACTGCCTGTCAAGTTCTTAAAGATAAAATGAAAATTCTTTTGGATAATATAGAAGCTCTTTAGGTGAAGAAAAATGGCGAAAGCAGTACGCGCTACAGATCCCCGACGAAGGAGACTAATTCATGATTGTCGGAAAACGAAAAGAAGTTTTTGGAAAAATGTTAGCAAATTTTTACTTAAGGCTCGAAGCACGCGTGTGATTATCAATCTTGGAAAAATAGATAAATACTCAGAAGCAGGTGATGTTGTTCTTGTGCCTGGAAAAGTCTTATCTTCGGGGGAATTGACACATGCTATTACTCTCGCCGCCTTTTCGTATTCCAAGAAAGCCCTCAAGAAAATCACAAAAGTTGGGGGCGAATATCTTTCTATTGAGGAATTGATGAAAAAGAATCCGACAGGGGCAAAAGTTAAATTGCTTACTTAGAGGTTTGCATATGGGACAAAGAATTATTAATGCGGATGGAATGGTATTAGGGCGACTCGGGAGTTTAGTCGCTAAAATGTTGCTTTTGGGTGATAAAGTAATAATAGTTAATGCCGAAAAGGTAGTTATTTCGGGGAAAGCTCGCTTCACTATAGAATCTTATAAAAAACGTTCCAATATTAAAACTCTTACAAATCCCATAAAAGGCCCTTTTTTTTACAGAAAGCCAAATCTTCTCGTTCGCAGAACAATTCGGGGTATGCTACCTTGGAAATATCCGCGTGGGAGACAAGCTTACAGAAGCCTAAGAGTATATATGGGAATTCCAAAAATCCTTAACATCGATGAATCCAAAATCGAAAATTTCCCCGAGTTTTCGGTGACGCATTTAAAAGGACCTTTTATAGAAGTCAGCAAATTAGCTCAAGAATTAGGATGGAAATGAAATTCATAATAGATGGGGCGTTAAAGAATGGTAAAAATGATACTAACTTCAGGCAAACGGAAAACCGCCGTTGCACGTGCAATCATTAAAGAAGGAAAAGGGAAAGTACGAATCAACGGGGTACCAATTGAAATTTGGCAACCTGAACTGGTCAAATTAAAGATCATGGAACCATTAATCCTAGCAGGGAAATCTTTTACAGATAAGGTTGATATTGAAGTTAAAGTGAAATCTGGCGGGTTTATGGGGCAAGCACAAGCAACAAGAATTGCGATAGCTCGCGCACTTGATAAATTCTTTCAAAATCCAAACCTCCGATCAACCATCCTTGCGTATGATCGTACTATGCTAGTCGGTGATTCTAGGCGACAAGAGCCCAAGAAATTCGGAGGGCCATCCGCTCGAACTAGAAAACAGAAAAGTTATCGTTAAATAACTACTGAAGGAGTTTGTATCAAAAATGATAATTCCTATCAGATGCTTTACTTGTGGTAAAGTCATTGCAGATAAATGGGAACCATTTGACCAACGCACTAAAGCAGGTGAGAACCCTAAAGCCGTATTAGATGATTTAGGTCTTACACGCTATTGTTGCCGGCGTATGATCCTTACTTACATTAATTTAATAAATGATATTAGTAAATTTCGCCAATTAGGATAGTAACTCCTATTTTTCAAGAATGTTTAGCTTCTGCACCTGGCAAATGCATTTTAACAGGGGAACATGCTGTTGTTTATGATGCAGCAGCAGTTGTAATTGCTATAGGAATACATGCTTTTGCTAAAATGGAAATAAGAACTGATACACGCTTCGTCATTACACTTAAAAATTATGATATTCAGGAATCTATTCCCGTTGATTCCCAAAATCTCACTCAAATTCAATTGTATCATCAAGAACTTTCTCCAATCTGGCAAATACTTACTAACATGTTTTATACCTATGGATTGCACACAGGACTCACTCTTGAAATTTGGTCCGATTTACCCATAGGTGTCGGATTGGGCTCTTCTGCCGCGACTGCAGTTGCTACTGCGGCAGCTCTCAATGGTTTATTTGAGCTTGATTTAGGACCTGGTGAAATTTCTCAACATGCTTTTGAGGGTGAAAAAATCACCCACACCACTCCTTCTGGAATCGATAACTCTATCTCAACTTTTGGCGGTGCCATTCTCTATAAAAAGGGCAAAATTAGCCGTATTGAAATTCCCTATGAAATACCTCTCCTAATTATCGATACTGGAATTTCACGTGAAACAAAAACTCAAGTGAATCAGGTTGCGCGTTTATTTAAAGAACATCCTTCCATCATTCGACCCCTCTTTCAAGCTATTGATGCAATATCCTTGAAAGCCGAAAATGCTCTTCGCCTCAGGAAGTTACCTCTCCTTGGTGAACTTCTCAATTTCAATCAACATCTATTACGAATTTTAGGGGTTTCAACAAAAGAGATAGACTCATTAATAGATTTGGCGATCTCAAATGGGGCAATTGGCGCAAAAATAACAGGAGCAGGCGGTGGTGGCTGTATTCTTGCATTGTTTGATTCAATAACAGCAAAGAAGAACTGTATTACCCAACTTCAAACATTAAATATCAAGTTCTACGATACAATCGTTAGTCAATTTGGTGTCCAAATCCTCCATACTGCTAAATAAATCCAAATCCGAAATTTTTAAAATCTAATTGATAAAAGAAAGACTTTTAATTTTTGGTTTTGACATAATTTTTAAATAGGTTCCTACTATCTTAGAAATGAAACTTAAAAGAAGTATTTTTTAAAAAAAGTAAGAGATACCAATGAAAAAGTAAGAATTTGGAGGTATAGAGATGTCTAAACCCATGTATATGAAGGAAATTCCTGAAGAATTGAATCAGCGGTCATTAGAAGCCCTAGAGATAGCTAGAGATACAGGAAAAATCAAACGCGGTATAAATGAAGCTACTAAGGCTATAGAAAGAGGTCTTGCAAAACTAGTTTTAGTAGCTTCAGATGTAGAGCCCCCAGAAATTGTCGCTCACATTCCATTACTATGTGAAGAAAAGAAGATTCCCTTAACTTTTCCAGGAAATAAAAAGAAACTTGGGAAATCCGCAGGGATCGACGTAAATACTAGTTGCGTAGCAGTTCTTGAGCCCGGCGATGCAAAAGATTTAATTAAGGATCTAGCTGATAAATTGGCTTCAATTTAATTAAATTTAAAAGTAATAGGTATTCTGTGAGTAGAAATGACTGAAGAATATGAAATTGAAGAAGTCGTCGAATCAGAGGTAATTCAAATCATCGGCCGTACGGGTACGACAGGCGAAATCTCGCAGGTGAAAGTAAGAATCCTATCAGGCCGAGATAAGGGTCGCATCCTAACACGAAACATCAAAGGACCAGTCCGAATCAAAGATATTGTAATGCTCCGTGAAACTGAACGTGAAGCACGTAAAATTAAATTCTAAATAAAATCAAGGAAGTGTAATTGAATGGTTAAAATTAGAGCTTGCACGTTCTGCGGCAAGGATATCGAACCTGGCACTGGCTCCATGTATGTCCGTAAGGATGGCACCGTACTTTATTTTTGCTCCACCAAATGCTATAAATCTCGTATAAAATTAGGACGCAATCCGCGAAAACTGAAATGGACTAAATTTTACCAGAAACAACGGTAGAACGGATTTCTGCCTTGAATTCAAAGCATATCCGGAGAGTTATATTTCACTTGGTGCCGGTCTTGCGTCCACTCATTTAAAATATTAGATTGGGTGAAATTGAATGCCAGATATTGAAATCCGACAATACAAGACTACCGATTTTGATTCTGCAATCAAGGTCTATCAAAACCTATGCTCTTTCTATGGATTATCCTTTGATTTAGATAAAAGTAAAAAGTTCTTCTCCAAAAGGAGCCATTTTGAGCCCTATTACACCTTAGTGGCTTTTGATAAAAGCACCAAAAAAATTGTCGGATTATCCTTTTCAGAAATCGTTATTGAAGCAACTCAGGAAACCTTCGGGTTTATAAAACTAATATATGTCGAAGAAGATTATCGTAAACTAGGCATTATGACCGAGTTTATTGAAAAATCAATTCAATATTTTCAAGAAATCCCTTTAGATCAAGTTGGGATCTATTTAAGAAACGAAAATCTCCCTTATTTAAACTACTATTTGCAAAACTTCGGTTTATCTCCGATTAGTACCATTATCGCAAAAAAATTAGGATGAAAAATAATCAGAGAAGAACATTTTCGACAATAATTTCTGCAAAATTCCTAATTTCCTCCTCATCTGTATTGGGACAATCTTCTTTTAATAGTGAAATTAGTCGCTTATTGATTTCTTCTTTCGCATCAGGATTTTCACTTAAAGTTCGACAAGCCTCACGCAATTGATGTGTTGAATCCTTCTTATATTTAATCCACTTTTTAATATATGCCCTTATATTTTTGACTGCATTAGAATCCCTTCGTAAATTGGCAAGTCTTTCCCATAGTTCTACTTCCTTTGCCCCTGTTTCTGGGCTATCACTGCAATGAACCGAATTCACTCCGCCCCAAATCCCGTATCTGCCTCGTATCGTTTTTAACTCAGCCTTCTGAACGAAAGTCGCGCCTAGAAAAGTTCGAATATTCTGAATATTCCCCTGGACGATCATTGCCAATACTGGCGCAGCACAGATTGATTTCACCAGCCACGGAAAAAATGCCTTTCCTTCATGTTCTTGATAGTGCTTTTTTGCTAGTTGTTTATCGACATGTATTTCTTGAAACGCCAGAATGGATATTTCTTTATTAGTCAAAAATTCTTGTAAAATAGCGGCTCCAATTTTTTTCCTTAAAGTTGCATCCGGTTTTAAAAAGACCAAACATTCTTCTTCTGATGTCAAATTTTTTGCACCTTTATCAATATGCTTTTTAATTTAGATTTATTTTTTTTATTAAAATTATTAATTCAATTGAAAAATTTTATTAACACCAAATCATTCGAGTTTTTAAGAGTTCAAAATTGAAGGATAATAAAAATAGACAAAATTCCACTGGAAATAACGATTTTGAATTCAGTTCAAGTGAAATAAAGAAACTTGAGCAAAAAGAAATACTAAAAACTTGCTATTTTGCTTGGCAGAATGAAGGTTAATAAAAATGGAGACAAAAACGCTAAAGATAATGGTCTTAGGCTTAGCAAATGTTGGTAAAACGTCAATATTACGTATTTTAGAAAGAAAATATAGCCTCTTAGGGTCTTTAGCCCCAACCAAAGGCATTGAACGTTCAATATTCAAAATTTTTGGATTTCAAATAAGTGCATGGGATTTAGGAGGACAAGAGGAATATAGAAAAGGCTTTCTTCAGAGAAATATCCTATTTGAAGAAATTGACTTAATGATCTTTGTTATAGATGTCAAAGATTCAAAAAATTATGAAAGTGCTCTCGATTATTATTCAAAAATATTAGAAATTTTGACAGATCAAGCTTCTTCCCCTCCAATCTTAATTCTCTTCAATAAAGTGGATCCAGATACCAAAAATACACCTGAAATCCGTAAAAATATTAAAATCCTAACGGATATGTTTCAGGAAGGGTCCGTTAATTTTCAAGTTAATTTTTTTGAGACCTCTATTTATGATGAATGGTCCTTAATACAAGCATTTTCTCATGGATTACGCAGTCTTTCTACCAAGACCGAATTGCTTTCCCAGAATTTAGCTGAATTCGCCCAACAAATTCAT
>Ga0315310_10001094_pt1 | contig 17066 bp, 20 predicted proteins | sample TDP5_MG_FD_203630 | JGI IMG/M metagenome (GOLD analysis project Ga0315310, IMG submission 203630) | Freshwater sediment microbial communities from Lake Towuti, South Sulawesi, Indonesia - TDP5 | ecosystem: Environmental > Aquatic > Freshwater > Lake > Sediment | place: Indonesia: South Sulawesi... | reverse complement strand
TGAAACAGCCATATCTGCAGACGTTATTCATCCCATAATGTATGCCTTGATTGATTGGGGAAAAAACAAAAAGGTCAGGATGATGATTTCGCTGAGCGGCATCCCCGTTCAAGAGAGACAGGACATTGGGGAATTGAAAGTCTTTGCCGCTGCATCAAGTCCAGAGATGCTGAAAACGGTTCAGGAATTGGGCATAGAGGTATTGAGGGAGGGATACATGGTTGGTCCTCAAGCAATCATGCTGCAGCGTTGTGCGAGCATCGGTTTGCCAAGCTTAACGTTACTCGCGCAGTGTTTCTTCAACTATCCAGACCCCGAGGCAGCGGCAGAGGTGCTAAAGGAACTGACAAAAATAACCGGATTAAAAGTGGATGTTTCAAAGCTTCTGGAGAAAGGCGAGGAAATTCGTTTAAAGGCGAGGGACGTGATGAGGCGAACCCAGCAAGAATTGTCTAATATGAAGAAGACGCAAGAGTACGACATCCCATTGTACATATCGTAAGGAGGAAAGCGATAATGTCAACTAGAAGGAGGCGCTCAATCTTCGACATAATCGACGAATACTTCGAAAGTTTAGAGGCGTGGGCTGAAGGATTCAGAGAGAGATTAATCGAGAGACCAAGCTGGAACCAGAAAACTTGCACAATGGAACCTCTCCGCGACATAATGGTAACCCCAACGGAAGTCATAGTGACCGTCGATTTACCCTACGCGGAAGAAAACAGGATACAAGTTAAACCAATAGACAAAAGCACCATTGAAATATCGGCTAGAATGAAACGGAAAATACGTTTCGACGAGTTCGGCATAACTCATTACAAGGGCGAGTTTCAAACACTCCACTGTCAGACCCGCGTTCCAGTACCAGTGTACATGGAAAAGATGAAAGTTCGCCTCAAGAAGGGAATCCTGGAGGTTCGCTTACCACGTAAACATGAATACACAATTCCAATAGAGTAGGCATCGAAGCCTCAGCCCTTAAATGTCGTCACAAATCAGACGGCTCTTCTCGCATCATCGGCTTCAAAACATGTTTACACGAGACAACAAGATAAACTTTAATAGAAAATTTTAACAATAAGCTACGCTAACTCGTTCTAAGAAGTTTAGTAGGTGAAAAATCTATGACGACGGAGCGGGCAATTCACTTTGCCATGTTCATTCTACTACTGGTGGGTTTATGTGCGATAAGTGCTTGGGCAAGCTACAGTTACTTAAGTGGCAACGTAGTATTGGAGGTTGCGGGCATCGCGTTAAGTTGGGGGTTAATCCTCTTAGTCCTTTACTTAGGTTTCAAAAAACTCGATTGGAACTGGTGGGGTTAGCCAGTATTAAGCCCATTACCAGTTCGTCATGGTATCTTCCATCTTCCCCGAGATAGGCGTCTTTCATCAACCCCTCAATTTTTGGTAAAGACGGACTGCCGGCTTGTTATCTGCTATGACGCTTAAGCCTATTCTGCGCAGCCCTTCCTTTTCTGCAAGCTCTATGAGTCTGGTAAGCATTGCGGTGCCTAATCCTACGTTATGGAAATCTTGATGAAGATAAATCAAAGCGTCGCTTGTGCCTTTTCTCCGAGGATGAGGGAATTTGTAAATTTGGGCGTGTCCAACGATTTTGTCGTTGTAAAAGGCCACCATAGCTATTAGGCTCTGTAGATTACTCAGCCACCAGCCTTCAATTCTTTCTCTCGTATAAGGTGGCAACCCCCAGCGTACAGCATCATTTGAAAGAGACCCATACATTTCGATGAGTTTCTCTTTGTCTTCTATTCGGAACTCTCTTATTAGAACGGTTCTGCCATCCTTCAATTTAACACTAAAAACATCCAAAAGACACAGCCTCAAAGACAGGTTATACGCCTGGATTAGTTTTCGTCTAAGGCTTCTTTTAGATTCAGCCTCTCATTTTATTTCGTTCTAACAATCTTGACTTTTCCCAGTATCCGCCAAAACTCGATTTCAACGCCCGGAGCAATCTTTGCTTTTAAATCCTCCTCTTCCGGATAAGGAGAATCCAGATACTCGTATGTTTCTAAATCCATTATTTGGACGCTGGATGGTGTGACGGCAAACACTTGACCGCTTCTTTTCTCAATTATGGGCACCTCTGCATTTGCATCCACGGGTTTAACAAGGCTCCTTTTGACACCGTCAAAAACGCCTATGGCTACGATTCTCGCTTTAGCCGAGCCGTGTTTTCCAGGCTTTGACTTGGTTAGGTCCACTATGCGGCAGGGTTCGCCATCAACAAGAATATAGCCGCCGACACGCAAACTTCCAACATCAACGGGTTTGCTCATTCACCCACCAGCTTAACACAGCTTTCATCTACAGCAATTTAAACAACATCCATATATAGATTAAGGTGTCGCTAATACTAAAAGGTGAAAATGTTGCTTAAAGACGTCGGTTTGGTCGCCCGTTTTGACAAGAGAACAGCCATAAGACTTGCGGAAGATTTGGCTAAATACTTGAAGGAAAAGGGATTAGAGGTGTATGTGGAAGACACACTAGCGGGGAAAATGGGCACAAAAGAAAAGAGTGTTCCATTAGAGAGGATGAAAACGGATTTCATAATCACAATTGGCGGGGATGGAACAATTTTAAGAACATGCGTCTCAATCCCAAAACCTGAACCGCCGATACTCGCAATAAACATGGGTGTTCGAGGCTTCCTAACCGAGGTGGAGCCAAAAAAAGCTCTTACTGCAGTAGACAAGTGTTTGAAAGGGCAATTCACCATTGAGAAGTGCATGAAGCTTTCGATAACTGCGGATGGCACAAAGCTTCCTGAAGCCCTAAATGAGGTGTTAATCTCAGCCGATGAGCCCGCGAAATTGCTTTACGCTCGAATTCTAAAAGATGAGGAACCGATTCTAAACTGTCAGGCAGACGGGTTAATGGTAGCCACACAAACCGGCTCAACAGGCTATTCACTCTCGGCCGGAGGACCCGTTTTAGACCCAAGTGTGGATGCCTTTGTTCTAACACCCGTATGTGCCTTGAGCGTTTTTCGTTCAATTGTTTTTCCAGCAGGTTCAAGTCTCACGGTTGAAGTTGTCAGACCGAGAAGAATACTCGTAGTAATCGACGGACATAGCCGACAAATTTTAAGTTCTAGGCTTACAAGCCTAACAGTTACGCGTTCCAAACATGTAACATCTTTCATAAGGTTCAAGGAAAACTTCTACCACCGCTTAAGAAGCAGACTTCTTTTCAAAGGACCTGGAGGAAAAATCTAACGGACAAGGCAAGTAAAAGAGTCATAGTCTTGGATACATCCGCTTTTGTGGCTGGTTTTGACCCATTTTCGATAAGCGAAGAACAATACACTGTTCCTATGGTTAGAGAGGAGATGGGAAGAAGATCCATGCCTTGGGTTAGATTTAAAACAGCCTCGGAAAGCGGGAAATTAAAAGTGAGAGCACCAGACAAAACATTCGTGGATGAGGTTAAGGCGTCAGCAACCATTGTCGGAGACACATTTTTTCTATCGGAAACAGACCTCCAAGTTTTGGCATTAGCTTTGGAACTTAAGATGAGGGGTTATTCTCCATTAATTGTCACAGACGACTACTCGATACAAAATGTTGCAAATCAAATCGGCATAGAATTCGCTTCACTAGCCACTTTCGGCATCCGCTTCCGTTTGAAATGGATTAGATATTGCCCAGCATGCCGTAAAAAATACCCGGCAGATTACAAGTCTAAAAAATGTGAAGTGTGTGGCACTGAGTTGAAGAGGAAACCGCTAAGAAGAAGGCACGTAAACCTTTAACGAACTTTACAATAATAATAGAGTTGATTACTTCAAGAATTAAGATTGGTGAGGCATAGCTCATGAGTTTGGTTGAAAAGAAAACGATTTACTTTGAGGAAGCTGGCGGACAGAATACTGATACCTTGCTAAAACTTGTCAAAGAATATGTAGAGAAAGAGGGCATAAAAGACATAGTGGTTGCTTCAACGACCGGCGAAACAGGGGTAAAAGCGTCCAAAATCTTCAAGGGACATAACGTTGTTGTGGTCACACACTGTTTTGGTTTGCGAGAACCTGGAAAAGCTGAGTTACAAGAAGAGTATAGAAGAGAGATTCTCGCTAACGGAGCAAGGATTTTCACGGGCATCCATGCTTTGAGCAGCGCAGAACGAGCAATTCGCAAAGATTTTGGGACAATCCAGCCCCTAGAGCTCACTGCCAACGTGCTCAGACTCATGGGAGAGGGAACAAAAGTGTGTGTAGAGATTACCTTGATGGCGGCCGATGCTGGTTTAATTCCGGTTGACAGGGACATCGTTGCCATCGCTGGGACGGGCGGAGGTGCAGACACGGCTCTTCGAATACGACCCGTAAACGCCGCAAGATTCTTCGATTTAAAGATAAGGGAGATCATAGCAAAACCATACAACTTCTAAAAAATGAGGAAATGGGAACATTTTAAAACATTTATTAGTACCGCTGGTTAAGAGAAAAACCCCAAACCCTTGAGGATGAGTTAAACCGTTGAAGTTAGCGGATAAGATGAAGGAAGAGTTTTCCTTCTTCAGAGGAAATTACCTAATACTTGTAATAAGCTGGATTCTAATGGATTTTGCTGCAGAACTGCCGGGAACTTATTATTCTGATTACGTTATTCAACTCGGTGGAAACGCCACAATCCTAGGTCTGATCATGCTTGTTTCGCTGTTGGCTTTGGCTTGTGTCCAGTTTCCGGGAGGATATCTAGCGGATAAGTATGGAAGGCGGTGGCTCGTATCAACTTTAACCTTTGGGGTGGCAATTTCCTTCATTTTCTTTGCTGTTGCCCCCACTTGGCACTTCGTTCTGATCGGCGCAGTTATTCAAAGCTTATGCCTGCTCTATCAACCCGCCTTAAACGCCATGATGGCTGACTCGGTGCCACGAGAAAAGCGGGGGATGGGATTCTCAATACTCAATTTAATCATGAGCGTCGCAACGACTCCAGCTCCGGCGGTGGCTCTCCTGCTTGTAGCCGCCTTTGGATCTATGACGGGGATGAGAACTGCATACGCTATTGTCACAACGTTTTACTTAGCAGCTGCAACTGTGCGGTTAAAACTGAAAGAAAGCATGGAAAATACTGAAAAGCTAAGCCTAAGAGAGGCATTTCGCTCCTATCCCAAGGCTTTGAAGGAAGGAATAAACGTCTGGAAGGTCGTGCCGCGTTCAATGTTTTTCCTGTTCCTCTCCGAACTAGCTGTGCGCTTCTCATTTGCCATGTCTCAAGTGCTCTTTCTGGTTTACGCCTTTAACGTACTTCAAATAGGAGGAACACCACACCCGGAACTCTACGCTCCAGAAAAGGACCCAGCTCTCCAGCTCGCTCGCATCCAATGGGGCTATGTCATGATAGTCTTGTTTGTGTGCATGGTTATTTTGGCTTTTCCAGCCGGAAAGTTCCTCGATAAAGTTGGAAGAAAAATTCCCTTGATTCTTTCAAACCTCTTGATCATTCCGGCGGTCTTGTTGTTCGTTTTTGGAAACTATCTAGCCCTCTTCTTGGCTATGCCTCTGGTTGGGTTTTCAATGCTTCTGGGTTTTTCCTCTTATCAAAGTCTCTTCGCAGACCTTGTCCCACAAGCGCAACGTGGAAAGGTGACAGGATCAATGAACTTCTTCTCTTACATACTCATGGCTCTCGGCGGAGCAGCAGGTGGACTGCTTTATGACAAAGTGTCTCCGCAGCTTCCATTTCTTCTGATGATAGTTTTCGCCGTTCCATCCACAGCTATAATACTGTCCTACGTACATGAGCCTAAACCCGAAGAAAGAGAAGCTTAGGTTTTATTTTGGCAAATCACATGTTTTAGCTTGATAGAATGGCTCGTGTGTGGTCAATGACAACTGATGACGAACAAGTTGAGGAAACAGTTAAAGAGTGGTTTACAAGAAAGGCTCGTGCAGAGTGGCGACGTTTACAACGAAACCCCTACCACCAAATTGAGTTTATCGTTACTATGCACTTTGTTGAAAAACATTTGCCGAAACGTGGCTTAGTTTTGGATGCTGGTGGAGGACCCGGCAGATACACAATTGAACTGGCAAAACGAGGCTACGAGGTGGTCCTGTTAGACCTCGTTTCAGAAATGTTAACGCTCGCAAGAAGAAAGATAAAGCGGGCTGGACTTCTCGGGAAAGTCAAACAGTTTGCGGAGGGCTCCATCGAAGACTTATCGATGTTTTGTGACGAGACATTTGATGCCGTGTTGTGTTTGGGAGCACCTCTATGCCACTTGTTAAACGTCGAACAAAGAGAAAAGGCAGCAGCAGAACTTGTGCGCGTCGCTAAAAGAGGAGCGCCAATATTTGTCTCAGTCATCAGCCGCATAGGGTTGCTAAAAAGCATACTTGCTAGATTTCCCCATGAAATGAAATACGCGAAGCATCATTTGGAGGTCGGCGACTACATTCCTGGTCGGCAAGGAGAAGGTTTTACCGCGGCGCACTGGTTTTTGCCAGAAGAACTACGCGAACTATTTGAAAAGCAAAATGTCGAAGTTTTGGACATGGCTGGTTTAGAGGGGCTCTCTTCCCATCATGAAAGAGAGACAAATAGGCTTTACAAGAATTCAGAAAAGTGGAAAATTTGGATGGAAATTGTAATGAAGACTTGTACGCATCCGTCGGTTGTTGGGGGTTCTGAGCACTTTTTACTTGTGTGCAGAAAGCCTAGTTAGACTTCGTCGCTGTCCCGTTTACTGAAGTATGCTATGTCGCGGTGTTCCACATAGCCGCATTCCCTAAAAAGCTCCCTTGATGCAACGTTATAATCTTCAATTAAGGCGCAGAAGATTCTGATGCCCTGTTTTCTTAATGTTTTCTCAGATTCAGCAATCAAAACCTTTGCAATGCCGCGACGCTTGTAAGCCGGGTCAACGGCTAAACGGTTGATCCAGCCCTTGCGCATGTCACAGCTTATGATAACCGTGCCAACGAGACGGTTACCTTCAAGGGCTCCTAGGAAAAATTCTGGGTTCGCCGCTATTTGCGCTGCTATCGCTTCTTTGCTGTCTCGCCCCTTTGGTTTAAAGGGTAATTTTGCTCTAGACCAGAGCCTTACCATTTCTTCGTAATCGCCTATTGTTAGTTTGCGAATTTCCATGTAGACACGCTGACGGTTTTAAGTTTCCTTTTCAACCTCTTTTACAACATCCTCAACGATTTCCATTGCAGCATCTACTAGTTCCCTTGTGATGTTGAGTGGCGGCGCAATTCTTACGGTTGAAACTCCACAAGTAATTACGGCGACTCCGCGCTTCCATGAGCGCATCATAATTTCTGAAGAGTCTTTAGATGCTGGCTTTTTGCTTTCCTTGCTTTCCACGATTTCCATGCCTGTCATCAAGCCTCTGCCCCTTACATCGCCGACTATCTCGCTTTGTTCTTTCAGTTCTTCAAGTCTCTTCAGGATGTGAGTGCCTTGTTTGGTTGCGTTTTCCAGAAGCTTCTCTTCTTTGATTACATCGATAACAGCGCTTGCTGCAACACATGACAGAGGATTACCACCAAAGGTGCTTGCATGGGAGCCGCCGACCCAGTCCATTATTTTTGCCTTGGCGATGGTTGCGCCCAATGGTAGTCCGGAAGCTAACGCTTTTGCGCTGCATAAGATGTCAGGTTCAACATTCCAGTTTTCGATTGCAAACCATTTTCCAGTTCTGCCCATACCCGCCTGAATTTCATCATCTATAAGCAATATGCCATATTTGTCGGCGAGCTTCTTTAACCGCTGGAAGTACTCTGGCGGTGGAACAACGTATCCGCCCTCTCCTTGAATTGGCTCAAAGAGTATTGCGGCAACGTCCTCTGGAGGCACATACTTTTGTAGGACAAACTCGTCGATGAAGTCTACGCACCAGTAATGGCATTCGGGATAGGTTAGTCTGAAAGGGCAACGATAACAGTACGGATACGGTACATGAGTGACACCAGGCATTAACGGGAAGAAGTAACGCTTCTGGGTGGGCTTACTAGCTGTGAGAGATAAGGCACCCATTGTGCGCCCGTGAAAAGCGTTGATGAAGCCAATGAATAGTTGCTTGCGAGTGTGCCATTTCGCAAGCTTAATAGCTGCTTCAATCGCTTCGGTTCCGCTGTTGCCAAAAAAAACCTTCTTATCAAAGTCTCCCGGCGCGATTTCTGCGAGTTTTTCCGCGAGGCTAACCACTTCATTGTAGTAAAAGTCCGTGTTGGAATAATGTAGAAAGCGGTCGCATTGACTCTTTATGGCTGTGATCACTTTAGGATGGTTATGGCCGATGTTTAGGCACACCAAGCCGGAATTGAAGTCTATGTATTCGTTTCCATCGACGTCCCTTACCATGCAGCCTCTCCCAGACTCAACAACGAGCGGATAAAACCGCACATAAGAGGGTGAAATCAGGAGTTCGTCTTTTTTAACCAGCTCCCTCGCTTTAGGCCCCGGCGGAGTGACAACTATTTTTGGACAAGCACTCATTTCAAATCACCATTGGAGTTTAACGATAGAAAGGACGGTTTTATATATAATTACCTCTGGCTCCCCCACCAAAAATACCATAAAAATCAGATTACAGTCTAAAATAGGCCATTAATCCTCTAGTTCGAACCTTAATGGAAAAGCGGAGCGTGTTACGGTTTAGTCAGTGTAATTTCAATGGCTGATACGTTTGCTTTTTGGCCTTCGCTCCTCGTGGCTTCCTCTGTACTTACAGTGATGCCTTGTAGTTGCAGGTCTTTCACAAAAGCTCGTCTCAACAATTCAACGGTATCGACTGCTCTGCTGATTGCCCGTCCTCTAGCCTTAACAACAACTTTTTGGGCACCAGAATTAAAGAAGGTCAGGCAGGCAACCACGTAGTTCATCACTGGTTTTTTGCCGATGAACACAATGTTTTCGTTAGCCTGCGCAGTCTTTTCGGCTTTTACTGGTTTTTCTGTGGTTTGCTTCTTCTGTTTCTCTTCTGTCATGTTTTACCTCCTTTTCGTCGATTGATGCTGGCGGTAGCGCAAAGCAGACTATATCATAAACCTTGAGCTTCTTATATTTTTCCGTACGATGCAAAATCAGACGCACTGTTCGAAGCTAGTTTACGGTATTGCTCCCAGTCTTCGTCCACCCATCTCTCAATCCTTTTAATGTCTTCTTCGGTTAAGTTACGGAACCTACCCTGCAAAGCCAAGTATTCTTTAACTGGCTTACGTTTCGCCTCATCAACTAATCGGTCGCTAGGAGGATTAAGTTTAAACTTTCCATATTCGAATTCAAAAAGCGCCCACAAACCTGTTTGAACGGCAAGCCTTCCCAATTCAACGGTTTTGCTTGTGTCATAACGCCAACCAGTCGGGCATGGCGCCAAAATGTGAACGTACTTTGTGCCTTTGATCTCCTTAGCCTTTCTAAGTTTGTTTACGAAATCTATGGGGTAGGACGGACAAGCTGTTGCAACATAAGGTATTCGGTGGGCAGCCATGATTAAAGGCATGTCTTTTTTCCGCTCCTTCTTTCCGGAAGGCGTTGTAGTGGTCCATGCACCGTAAGGGGTTGCTCCACTCCGCTGCATTCCTGTATTGCCGTAAGCTTCGTTATCGTAGCAGATGTATATGAAGTCTGTTTCCCTTTCAGCGGCACCAGACAATGCTTGAATCCCGATGTCAACTGTCCCACCGTCTCCGGCCCACCCAACAACCGTTATGCCTTTTAGATTTCTTTGACGCAGTGCAGCGACAATCCCTGACGCCGCAGCGGCAGTTGCCTCAAATAATATGTTTTGTAAAGGAACCGTGAAGGAAGTGTAGGGATAGGGCCCTTGAATCACCGTTGTGCAGCAAGCAGGCACTGCTAAGACTACATTGTTTCCTAACGCTTTGAAGAGCAAGCGTAGTGCAATAGCAGGGCCACAGCCAGCACAGGCGGCATGACCACTAAGTAAGTATTCTTCTTTCGGAAGTTCTTTTATTGTTACCATTGTTTTCACTCCCTCAAGTCAACCCATTCGGTCTCTTTTTCCACCTTGCCAACACGCATCCACTTTAGCGATTTTTTAGCAATTTTTTCAATCGTCCCAGCGGTTACATCTCTTCCCCCTAAGCCAGCGATAAACCCTGCAACTAAAGGCGGGTCTTTTTGATTGACAAGCGATGCCTTGATTTCTGTGGCGAGAAATCCCTCCATTCCAAAGGATATGTGACGGTCTATGGCCGTGAACATCTGCGCCTGCACTGCAAGTTTTTCGATTTCTTCCATTGGAAATGGACGGTAAACTCGAACTCTCGCTGATCCAACTTTTAGCCCCCCTTTGCGTAAGCCGTCGACAGCTATTTTCGCTTCACTGCCCATGGTTCCCATGGTGAGCAGTATCAAATCTGCATCATCACACTTGTACTTCTCAAGGAGCCCGCCGTATTCGGAACCGAAGCGTTCCCCATACTCTTTATCGATTTCCAGAATGAGCCGCTTCGCGTTTTCCATGGCTTCTTGAATCATATAACGAAACTCCATATACCACTCCGGCGAAACTAAATTCGCATGGGAGAGAGGACGGTCAATGTCTAAAATCCATCCTGACTTGTATGGTGGTAGAAAATCGTCAATTTCTTCTTGCTCCGGGATCTTCACAGGCATATAGGTATGTGACAGAATAAAGCCTTCAAGGCAAACCATAGCCGGCAAGAAGACTCGTTCATCTTCGCAGAGTTTGTATGCTTGAATTATGGTGTCGAAAACCTCTTGGTTGTCAGCGCAGTAAAACTGAATCCAACCGGTGTCCCGCTGAGAAAGAGAATCGCTGAAGTCTGGCCATATGCTCCAAGGGGCTCCCATGGCACGGTTAACAACAGCCATCACTATCGGTAAACGTGAACCTGAAGCCCAGTGTAAAGCCTCGTGCATAAGGGCTAAGCCGTGAGCGGAAGTTGCAGTAAAGGTTCTAACTCCAGCGGCGGCGGCACCTATACACGCCACCATGGCGCTGTGTTCAGACTCCACACGCATGTATTCTGCATCCATCTCCCCGCTTTCAACAAATTCTGCAATCTTTTCAACCACTGTTGTCTGAGGTGTTATGGGGTATGCCGCAACAACTTTAACTCTCGCCGCTTTTGCAGCGTAACCAGCAAGGTGATTTGCTGCATCGATAATCATCCGCGCCATTTATTCTTCCTCCCGATGCATTGCTATCGCTTTAACTGGGCACTCGTTGGCACATACCCCGCAGCCCTTACAGTAATCGTAATCTATTTTTGGGGAATCGTCTTCTTGGCGTGAGATGGCTGCGTCTGGACAATAAATCCAGCAAATGGTGCATCGTGTGCATTTGGAGTAGTCAATTTCTGGGCGGAAAGTTCTCCAAGACCCTGTTTTCCCCATGCTGCCAACTGTTGGAATAGATAGCGGTGTCAGAGGCATTTCTTTTCGAGTTTTAGGAATAGAACTCACTCGATTTACCACCCTTTTATCAAACGTTCATAGGCCAGTTCTGCCGCTCGTGCGTTTTTCTCACCAGCGACGCCCGACCATGTTTCTTTTACAGCTCTTAAGACGCTTGCCAACTTAACTTCATTCGTTGCCTTTGCAAACGCCCCTACAACCGCGGTGTTAACAACAGGTAACCCGGCAACAAGCAGGTTTAGTTCAAGGGCGATTCCAGTCGCATCAACGGTGGCGGCCCGCCAGCCTTTCAACCCCATTTCTTCAGGTCTCTTCGTTGTATTTATGATGATTATTCCATCTTTCTCCAAGCCTTCAGTTACATCCACAAACTTGTAAATGGCGTGGTCGAGCACTATCACGTAGTTTGGGTTGTAAATTTGACTGTGCACAAGTATTGGTGCGTCGCTTATCCTTGCAAAGGCTTTAACTGGAGCGCCTCGCCGTTCCGCCCCAAAGTATGGAAAAGCTTGAACCCACTTGCCTTCAATGAAAGCGGCATGAGCCAACAACTCTGCAGCGGTGACGCTGCCTTGTCCACCACGACCATGAATCCTTATCTCCTTAAGCACCTCTTTCCCCTTCTATTGAGAAAATGAAAATTGAACGTTTCAGCCTTATTAGCGTTAGCTTAAACAAACGTCAAAATCAACATTAAAAGTAGGCCACTGGCCGCGAAGATGGGGACGGCGACGGTCTTTGCTTTTTGAAGAGTTCTGTCTATGAGGAGGCATAACGTTTCCAACAGTTTCCCCCCAATGACTCTGACGTCGGGAACCGTTATGCTGCGACAGGCAGCCTTAACACGTTCCAAATCAGACACGGCGGCGACGGTTGTCCCCTTAATGTATCCAATAAAGCTTTCATGGTCTATAGCTTCTCCTATTGGATGGTAACCGCGTTCACCTAGTATTAGAGCGTTCACCGAATGCGTATCCGTTGTAAAAACTTCGCCTTCATTAATCCCTATGGAATGAAGAGCTGAAAGGGCTCTTTCACGCAATCCGGCAACCATATTGTTACCGTCTATAACCACATAAGCAGTCTTCTGTTTACGAACCTTAACCACGATTACCGTGATGCCGCCGGAACCCATACCATCTTTAAGACTGAACTCTTCCGGAATAACTGTGGCAGCACCAACTTCAAATGGCAACCGCTTCAAAGAAACAACCTTTTCTAAACACGCGACTGCGACTGTTTTCAAAGAATCTAAGGCCTCCTGCGTGTTTGCGACGCCGTCGATGCTGTTATGGGCATTAACAACAATACAACAACTTAGCCCCCGCCTTTCCGCTTCTTGGCGCACAAACAGACCCAATTCTTGTGGTAAATCTTCGGTTGTCTTGGGTGCAAGGGTGAATGAAAGGAAAGCAAAGTTACCAAATATTTGGCAACATGCAGTGGCTAAACTATTACTGACCTTAATGAAGGGAGCTGCCTCTGCTTCCAAAGCCTCAAAGTTCGTAGATTCGACAACGTGGTCGATTATTTTTTGGTTTTGAAGTTGAGAAGCCAAATCAAACTCGTGGCCGAGCAAACCATGGGGAACGCTCGCGACACAGTTCAGTTGCTTTTCTAAAGCGGTTTTAAGCATAAACGGCAAAAGACTGCTTCCGATGTTTTTGAAAGGGCCAGGATGAACGGAAGGAACAACCATGGCTGCCTTTGGCTTTTGAGAGCTGAACTTTATCAAGGAAACTTCAACATCGTGTGTTTCACCTAGTTTTTCAAGAAGTTCTTCAAAGGGAGCATTTAAGTCCGCTATCCAGTTAAGCAAAAAAGCCTTGAACAGAGACAGAGAGGGAACCCCCAGCGCTCGCTCTCCTACACGGTTTAAGAGACGAACGAAGAAGAAACTTGAGAGAAGGCCTACAGCCAGCGAAAAAATGAGGAATAGGAACACGGGATAATCCATTCTATTCCAAATTACTAGGAACGGAATTATGCAAGAAAATGGCTGAAGAAGAGAGGCTGTGAGAAGCCTTTTGTAGTGGAGGGAAGATGTTGAACCTAAAACCACTAAACGAAAGATTAGTACCGCTGAAAACCCTAAAAGGCAGAGCCTAACCCACCATGATAAAAGGACTCCCACAAAAATGAAAAAAAGCCAAAGCATCCAACAGTAAAGGGAAAGGGCGGCCGTCCTTCTTAATTCGTAGATTGAATCTCGCCTCAAAACTAACACGCTTACAACATAGTCGACAATCAAATTTGTAAGGAATAGGGAAAAGCCCAGCAATAATCCGTTAACTAGCCCTTCAAGAGAAGGAAAAAGGGCAACTGTGGAAATCAACCCCCCACATATGCACATCGAAGCTAGAAGTAAAACCACTTTTCCATATGGTGGAAGCTTAAACAGTGCCGAGTAATGTTTAACTGCGTTGTCCATAGACTGACTCAACGAACCCTCAGCCGTCACGCTCATCCTCTCAAGTGAATTCTCTATGAAAGAATTACATGCATATTAAAATGTCGCGAATCCGAGAATAATTTTACGAAGAGTTGAAACACTCTTTAAATAATCGCTTGTAGGGCAGCTTATCAAATTTAACATAAACACTGAAAAGAGGAAGGCGATAAAGGATGGCTTAAACACCACCGCAACATTAGTGCAACAATAACTTAAGAAGGACAATTGTTTTATCTCTAAAGCGTCAATTATAACATTTTGCGAATCCTATGCCAGAGCAAGACATACCCCCAACAATATTCCATATGCTGGAAAAAAATCTAGGAAAGAAGATACGGGTGATTTTGGACCCCTCCTATGGCTTTGAAGGAATCTTAATGGCTGTAACTCGTGAACCTGCTGGAATATGGCTTTCAACCGCCGAAGCTGTCATACTCCGTTCAACCATTGCTCAGCCCATACCGCAGGTTGCGGGCAGAGAAGAAAGAAGCGAAATATTTGTCCACCTCAACTCTGTCCAGCGAATAGAAGTTTTGCACACGCCTTCTCGTCGTTAAAATGTCAGTCTAGCCGAAGAAAACATTGGCTAGAACACAGATGATGATTAATGCTATCGCCAAACCCACAAGAATTTCTGGTTTAACCTTGATTCCTTCGGTTTCCTCTTCAAAGAATCTGAGCAACCCTGCACTTGCGGCGGGCATCGGCGCTGACTTCTCTTTCTTTTTCTTGCTCATCGCGGAAACCTCTTTACAACGGCAACTAACTCCTACAATTTTCTCCATTATTAATGTTGCGTCATCTCGAAAGAGTTTTTATTTCTAAACATATGATAGTGTGATGCAAAAAGGTGTTGTCAATGGCAACCTTCCGAGGCGAGTACAAGCACGTGTTTGACCTACTCCAACAACATCACAAATGGTTCCAAGGAACCATTCCCCTCATAGCAAGCGAAAACATTCCAAGTCCGGCTGTCCGTGAAGCCCTCACAACAGATTTTGGAAATCGCTATGCAGAGGGATGGCCTGGAGAACGCGTTTACGCCGGATGCCGCTTCATAGACCAGGTAGAGTTCAAATGTATTGAGCTTATGAAAAGGCTCTTTAACGCGGAGTTTGTGGATGTGAGACCCATTTCGGGGGTTGTGGCAAACCTAGTTGTTTACACGGCTTTTACAGAGCCAAGCGACACTATGATGGCTTTATCCATTCCATGTGGTGGCCACATTACGATGGGAAAGAAGGAGTTGGGGGGCACAGCAGGGGCTGTTCACGGTTTGATCGTTGAATACTTGCCCTTAGATTACAAAGAATTAAACGTAGACGTTGAGAAGGCGAAAAGCAGGATTAAAGAATTCTCAGCGAAGGGTAGGTCGCCCAAACTTGTCATGTTCGGCGCAAGTGTTTTCCCATTCCCACACCCAGTTAAAGAGCTGGCAGACGCTATTCGTTCGGTAGGTGGAACCGTAGGATACGACGCGGCACACGTAGCTGGGTTAATTGCCGGAGGACAGTTTCAAGACCCTCTCAGAGAGGGAGCAGACGTCGTCAGCCTAAGCACACACAAAACATTTTTTGGACCTCAACATGGAGGAGTTTTGTCATGGGAGAAAAACGCCGAAAAAATAAAGCGGGCAACTTTCCCTGGAATGGTGAGCAATCATCATTTGCACGCAGTCGCGGGCGTCACGATTGCATGTGCGGAGATGCTTGAATTCGGAAGGGAATACGCAATCCAGACAGTGAAAAACGCCAAAGCCCTAGCCCAAGCACTTTACGAAAGGGGATTCAACGTGTTGGCGGAGCATAAGGGCTTCACGGAATCCCACGTAATTTTGATAGACATACTGAAATACGGCGACGGCGGCACAATTGAGGAGACTTTGGAAAAGGCAAACATAATAATAAACAGAAACTTGCTGCCGTGGGACATCAAAGAGGGAAGACACTTCATGCACCCAGGCGGCATAAGGCTGGGCGTTTCAGAGGTTACAAGGCTTGGAATGAAAGAGTCCGAGATGACTGAGATAGCAGAGTTCATCAAACGGGCAATAATTGACAAAGAGCCGCTGGAAAAGGTAGGGGTAGACGTAGCGGAGTTCCGAAAGAACTACCAAAAAGTGCATTACTGCTTCGAAAACACAACAGAAGCCTACGAATACATAAAAATCCGATAGGCACTCTTTATCATCCTTACGATTGTAGATAGATGAAAATGAAAGAAAAGCCGAAAATATGGACGATTGGGCACAGCAACCGTTCAATAGACACCTTTCTAGAATTACTAAGTGAACATGGAATTCAGGTCATTGTGGATGTTCGCAGGTTTCCAACGTCCAAGAGTGAGCATTTTAAGAGAGAGCAAATGGAGAAGTGGCTCCCAGAGCATGGTACAGAATATGTGTGGTTTGGTAAAGAGCTTGGAGGTTACCGTCGAGGCGGATACAAAAGGCATATGCGAACCAAGCTTTTCAGAGAAGGAATAAAACGGCTCTTGGAAGTTGCAAAGGACAAACCCACATGCGTCATGTGCATGGAGGTAAACCCGAAATACTGCCACCGAAGATTCATCTCAGAGCATCTAGAGAGGAGAGGTGTGAAAGTTGTACACATCATTGCGAAGGGACAGAAAAGCCTCGCTTAAGTTTTAAACTCTGATAAGACATATGCATTTTTAGGTTAAAAGCGGTGGATAAACATGCACATACATGAGTTGCAGGAAATGATGCGCCGCATATACTTTCATCGCGATTCTAAACGCGGCATCAAGGGAACATACGATTGGCTTGTGGACGAAGTGAAAGAGCTGGGCGAAGCATTAAATTTGAAAGACAAGGTGGCGCTAGAAGACGAGTTCGCCGATGTCATTGCATGGCTGGCTTCGCTGGCAAACATTACTAATGTAGACCTTGAAAAAGCAGCTCTCAACAAATATGACAATAAATGTCCAAAGTGTAGGCACGCGCCTTGTCAATGCACTTTTTAGCTCAAGTTGACTAGGCGTTTCTGTCCCAAACCAGTAAGCATCCAGACATGTGGTCTGCTTCCTTTTCTTTCAACTGTCCCTTCCGCCTCTAAGAGCCTTAGATGATGCGTAACAACTCCGTAAGGCATCCCCGCTTCTTTTCCAATGGTTTTGGCGTCCACCGAGTGCTTCTCCAAAACGTTCAGTATCCGACTTCTAGCCCGCAGACCGAGCTTAACATTTCTTATATCCGATAAG
>Ga0315310_10001093_pt1 | contig 17074 bp, 13 predicted proteins | sample TDP5_MG_FD_203630 | JGI IMG/M metagenome (GOLD analysis project Ga0315310, IMG submission 203630) | Freshwater sediment microbial communities from Lake Towuti, South Sulawesi, Indonesia - TDP5 | ecosystem: Environmental > Aquatic > Freshwater > Lake > Sediment | place: Indonesia: South Sulawesi... | reverse complement strand
GCCATTATTGCGACATCTAAGAGCTACGCGGAAACCTCGCCTGTGATAAAGCATCATATGGATAAGGTGCATGTTATACCATGTCTTGTTGACTGTAATAGTTTTGAGCCTCAACCTGCCTCCAAAGTCACTGCGTTGAAAGAACAACTTGGATTGAATGGGAAGAAAATAGTGCTCTTCGTGGGCAGAGTTGTACCTTACAAGGGTTTAGAGTACTTGGTTAAAGCGTTGGCTCATATAAACAACGAGATGGACGAAGAATTTCATCTTCTGCTAATTGGCGAAGGCGAGGGCAAAAAAATAACTGACCATTCAAGATACTATCAATCAATCCAGCATCTCGTGAATAAGGGTGATTTTAAAGAGTGTGTTCATTTTTTGGGAAGAGTGGAAGGCTATGAATTATCGATGTATTACAGCTTAGCAGATGTTGTGGCTCTTCCATCGGTTATGCGCGGTGAAGCCTTCGGCAGCATTCTCTTGGAGGCTTTAGCTTGTGGGACTCCTGTGGTTGCTTCTAAACTTCCTGGAGTGGGAGAAGTTCTTAAAGGGAACACCATTATTGGTGATTATGTTTTGCCAGAAGATGATTTGGCTCTCGCAGACTCGATTGTTAAAGTCGCTTATAGCAAGAGCGATGCAGCAGGAAAGTGCAGGCAGTTTGTTCTTGACAACTATGCTGTGGACAGAGTTGTAAAGAAGTACGTTGATTTGTATACATCCTTTATTGAGACGAAACAAGTTGACAATGAGCTGAGCTGACAGATTTAAGGTCGAGTGCAAATCGTGAAGATTTTTCAAGTGTTGCCCTATTTTCCACCGCATGTTGGCGGCATGGAATTTTATGTAGAGCGATTATGCAGAGAGTTAGCAGCGAGAGGACATGAGGTTGTTGTATTCACATCGTCTGATGAAGGTTTTTCGTACAGTGAGCGAGTTGATGATGTTAATGTTTATAGGTTGAGGGTGTTAGCCAAGATATATAATGTGCCAATAGTGCCTTCCCTCTTCAATTCTATTCTTCGTGAAGAAAAGCCAGATATTATTCATGCCCACCAGTATCCTGTGTTCTTTTCTGACGTGTCTGCCATTGTTTCTCAATTGCGTGGAATCCCGCTTTTGTTGCATGTTCATGTAGTCGCGGAGCCTCAGTCCACTTTTTCTAGTCTTGTTTCAAGTTTCTATTACAAAACTATCGGAGCGTCCCCTCTGAGAGCTGCCCGTAGAATTATTACTCCTAGTTTTGCCTACCAAAAAATGTTAGTTGCCATGGGAGTTGAGTCTGAGAAAATAAAAGTTATTCCTTACTGCGTCGACCTCGAAAGATTTCACCCAAGTAATAACGGGGAAGAGTTTAAGAAACGTTACAATTGCGATGAGTCGAGTGTGGTCTTATCTGTGGGACGTTTGAACTATCAGAAGGGTTTTCCATATCTTCTGAAAGCAATTTCGATGGTATTAAAAAGGGTCCCAAATTTGAAGCTTGTAATAGTTGGCGAGGGGGAACAGCTTCCATACCTTAAGGAGTTGTCGCAATCATTAGGTCTGAGTGATGCAGTGATCTTTACTGGAGCCCTATCACCTCTGGAGATGCCTTTAGCTTATGCAGCGGCTGACGTTTTTGTTTTGCCATCAATCTTCGAATCATTTGGCATAGCGTTGATTGAGGCTCAAGCCGCTGGGAAGCCTGTTTTATGTACGCGTGTCGGAGGTGCTCCTGAAACATTGGTGGAGGGAAAGTCAGGTCTTGTGGTAGAGCCGAAAGAATCGAACCAGTTGGCAGAAGCCATTATCACGCTTTTGTTTGATCGAAATTTAGCGAAATCGATGGGGGAAGAGGGTAGGAGATATGTAGAAAATAGATTCGAATGGAGAAAAAACATGGAGCGAATGTTAGAAATATATGAGGAGATGCATGTACACACATCTCGGAATAACGAAAGAATATACGAGAATAAAGTTGTAAAATACAATTCTTAGGTAGAACGCTATCATTTGGGCGATTATAGAAGTGATCTTATAAAAGATAGAATTTTAATTACTTTATACCTAAGATACGATGAAACTTCACTGTCTTTTTGTATATAGCGGTTTTTGCAGGATATTTCGTCCAAGCTCTTTCTGACTGTCGGCCCCGGTTTTTCGTCCGGATACCCTAATGGGGTTAAAGCGACAACTCTGATGTTTCTTGGAACGCTCAATGCCCGTTTCAGGAGTTTTTCTTTGAACACTCCTACCCAACAGGTACCTAGTCCTAAGGCGGTGGCGGCCAGTATTAAATGCTCCATACTTATTCCTGCATCCAGCATATAGTATTCTTGGTCTCCCTTAACTCCGGACTTTGATGGGTCGGCACAACAAACAATAATTGCTGGGGCTTGAGCCAACCAATTTAGGTTACATACTGCGCCTATAATTCTCTTCAAAGATTCGTCCGTTACTACGATGAACTTACAGCATTGTTGATTGTCCCAAGATGGAGCTAATCGAGCAGCTTCAAGAACAAAGTTGATGTCATTTTGAGAAATGGGGGCTGATCTATATTTCCGGATACTTCTTCTTTCTTGGATAATGTTCATAAGTTCTGTGGTCATCTCACATCACTAAAAGTTTCTCACAAAGGGAAATAAGGTCTACGTATGAGAACATAAGTGCCCACATTGGGTTGATATGACTCATCATAACGATTGATCACCGTCTATGTAGATTCCAAGAGGAGCTGTGGAACATGCAGAAAAATATCAAACTGATCGTTCTGAATCCACCAAGTCCTCCATACTATGATGTTTGTAGAGAATGGGCTGGAGGATTTGGTATTGCTTGGCACCGTGGCAAGCGGCAAGATTATGGGCAAAGCGACGATCCTATTCTTCAACCATGTTTGCCTTACGTTTCTTCTATTCTTTCAAAAGAGGGGTACGATTTTAAGGTTTTAGATTGCCAAAGGTTGAAATTGAATAAATCTCAAGTTTTGAAAGAAATTGGAAAAGAGAATCCTGACATTGTGCTTTCATTAATTGGGCTTCCGTCTTTAAGAAAGGATCTTGAACTTTTGAACAGTATCAAGGAAACTGTTTCGAATACATTGATTGTTGGAATAGGGACGACGTGTAGAGTTATCCCAAGTGAGGTCTTGCTGAATGGTAGTGTGGATGTTGCTCTTCGAAGTGATTATCCATATGTTTCCAATCTTGTGGATTTGATTCAAACTTTTCAGCAAGAAGGGAATCTTAAGTACGTATCGGGCGTGTCTTATGTTAAAGACGGAAAACCTGTACACACTTCAGAATCTGTGGAGTTAGATTTAAACACGATTCCACCTCCATCTTATGACCAATTTGAACCTGATGGATATCACAGTTTTTTCACGGATATACGTGGCGAAAAATATGAGTACGTGCCGATTTTGGGAAGTAAAGGATGCCCGTACGGATGCTTCTACTGTCCGTATCCGTTGGGTTTCGGTAGGAAAGTGACGTATAGGCGTCCGAGAGAGATTGTTGACGAAATGGAGTATCTTCATTTGGCTCATGGGATTCGGGGCTTTTTGTTTAGGAATCAATCGTTTACGATGAGTAGGAAGCATGCTTTAGAGGTGTGTGATGAGATTGTTTCGCGAGGGTTAGATGTTGCTTGGTTTTGTGAGGCGAGGGTTGATGAGGTTTCGAGAGAGGTTTTGCAGAAGATGAGGGAGGCTGGTTGTAAACGGATTCATTTTGGAGTTGAAACTGGGGATCCTGAGTTTATCAAGTTTGGCAAGCCTGGGGTGACTTTGGAGGTCACGAGGAAGGCTTTTCGTCTCACGAAGGAGATAGACTTGTGGAGGACTGCCCACGTGATTTTGGGTTGGCCTGATGAGACTCTGGAAACTGTGAGGAGAACGTATGAGTTTGTTTTGGGTTTGGATCCCGATGATGTTAATTGGAATACTATTACGGCGTATCCTGGGACAAAACTTTATGATATGGCTGAGATGAATTCTTGGGTTCTGACTCGTGACTGGTCCAAGTATACGCCTGATACGGTGATGATGAGGGGTAAGAATTTGACGGCAGCTCAGCTATGTGCTGCTAAGAGGGAGATTACTCGGGATTATGTTAGGCATAAAGTGAAGAGGTTACTTTTGGAATTTGCCAGTGGTAGAAGAAAACTTGATTTGTCGGTGAGCAACATAAAGGCTATGATTAGATTTTACATTTCACAGAGGTCATAGTGGTATTAGACTGTCTTGTGTAGAAAATAACTATACGCGAAGTTGATGTAAGTGAAAGATTTACGTGTTCTCTTTCTCTCATTGTACCATCCTTTTGACGTAGGGTCTGGGCCTGGCACCCACTTACGCTATCTTTCTCAGGAGCTTGCCAAGCTGGGGTGTAAAGTTCACATTTTGGTACCAAGGAACAATACAGTGAACACAATTGATGGTGTCCATATTCATGCCTTCAAATCTTCTGTCCCTGTTTCTGTAGGTCGTGGGATTTTTTTCTCCTTTTTTTCGGTTAAAAGAATAGGTGAGCTGTGTAAGAAGTATCGTATAGACTTGGTCCATGGACAAAGTCCATCGAGTGTTGGATACGCTTGTTTACATAGAAATAACTTGCCTTTCGTTGTCACTCTTCACAGTACGCCTTTTGGTGAAATGTCCTCTTTTTTCAAGTTATCTATGTCGGGGATCTCTTTATCAACATTTTACAATGGTTTTATTGTACAATGTTTGTGGACTTTATTGACTAGTCTTGAGTGTAAACGAGCTGATAAAGTCATTGCCGTAAGTAAATCTTTGGCGAAGGAGATAGCGGATTTCTATAATCTCCCCAAAAACAAGGTTGTTGCTATTCACAATGGTGTAAATCTTTCTGACGATCCAGCTGCGGAAAAGCATAATGCTGGGCCTATAATTTTATTCGTGGGTAGATTGATTCAAGAGAAAGGACTTGAATATCTTATCAGCGCGATGCCTAGAATTTTAAATAGGTTTCCAGATGCAAGACTTCAAATTGTTGGGGATGGAAACTATAAGGAGTATTTAGAAAATCTTAGTAAAAAGCTTCTGAGCGACAAGTCTATAGATTTCGCTGGTGAAATTCCTCCGAAAAGGCTTCTCTCATTTTACGAAAATGCAAGCGTTGTGGTTCAACCATCAATTTACGAATCATGCGGCATACCCATTTTAGAAGCAATGAGTATGCAGAAACCAGTGGTAGGAGCCCGTGCAGGTGGTATACCAGAATTGGTAAGGAATGGAGAAACCGGTTTACTTTTTGAACCCAAAAATGGTGTAGAACTAGCAGATGCTATTTCAACCATTCTTTCAGACGCTTCCTATGCAAAAAAGTTGGGACAGACAGGCAGAAGCGTCGTAGCAGAGCATTTCACATGGGAAGTAGTTGCTCAAAAAACTCTTGAGCTATATGAGGACATTATCGAAAGTCGTTGACACTTGAGAAGGAAAATGAAAAATGGACAACTTATGGTTAGTATTCTCGGAGTTTCTCCTATTGCTCGTCGGTGTTGTTGTAACGGTTATAGCAATTTTATATTTTTTGACGAGACGTAAAGGTGAAGGTGCTAACGTTCGCTTGGGAGTTTCTCTCAAGAAAATAGTGCGCAATCCGGTTTTCATGTTTTTAATTGTAGTTTCTGCATTTATTTTGGCATTCGCTTCAATTTTTTTTGTCAAAATAAAACAAATGCAAGAGGGAGGGTTTTTTTTAGAGGATATTACTCCTGCATTCTACTGGGTCGGAGTCAGTATCATAACCAGTTCTCTATTTTTAATGCTACGCTTTCTTGACAATAAACGCTGTAGAACGGTGTTCATCTTCTCGTCGATATTACTCATGACAAGTATTAGAATGATCTTTCCTGTAGTTTTCACTACTATTACCGCATACGAACCAGATGTCGCAAATTACATGAATGTTGCTAATTCTTGGGTTACTTCTGGAATAGATTTTGGAAAAGAGGGGAATTATCAACATGATTATCCCATGTCTTTTCTGATTGCTTACGTTTTCTTGAAGCTTGGAATTTCCCTAGAGAGTTTTTTCAGGTTGGCTCCATTCTTCTTGTACGCAATAAATCTTGTCTTGATGTATCTTATTGGAAGTCAAATTAGTCTGGAAGACAAGAAGAATGCAGCCGTGGCTGCCTTTTTGTTTTCTTTTTCGTCTTTGAACTATTGGAATGCAGTGCATTACTCTCCTGATTTGGTTGGGACATCGTTTTTTCTTTTATCGCTTTATCTTGTCGTTAAACTTGTGATTAAGCAGCGTCTCAATCTAGTGAGCCTGCTTCCTGTTTTGTTGAGTATTTTTATTCTTATTCTTTCTCATCATCTTAGCACATTGTATCTTATTGTAACATTGTTTGGGCTTTCGTTTTCTTCGTGGTTCACGAAGTCGTCTTTGAAAGGAAAAGAGAAATGGTTTCTATTACTAGGAGTATATACTTATACGCTGTGGTTTGGGTATGGCTCCTTTATTTATCCTTCATTTTTCAATGTTTACATTTACCTGCAAACTTCTATAAATCCGATCTCATTAGCACAGAGCGCCACTTTACTTGACATCGTATCATTTATAGCTTATCCTATGTTTATCTTAGGGCTCTTTGTGTACATGCTTTTAAAGGTGTTGAAAGTTCAAAAGGTGTCAGATGTTGTTAGGCTGTTTAAGAAGGTTCGGGAGAGCGTGGCGACCGATCCTTACTGGACGACTCTAGTATATTCATTAGGCTTCATTTTTGTAGGGGGCCTTTTTTTGTTAGGATTTGCTATTCCAAACATCTTTCCTTTTAGAATTTTAGAGGTACTTATAATTGGATTGTGCCCTGTTTCAAGTTTAACGCTTATTCAAGTTGCGAATGCCAATCCTTCTAAAAAGAGGACTTTGTTAATGTTTGTTTTGACGGTTTTTGTGGTTCTTTTAAGCATTCATAGGTATTACAGACAAATTCAAGGAAGAGTGCTTGGGAAGTAGAAGCGTTGGATGAAAGCTTAAGGAATTCTTGAATGCCCAAGGAGTCTCTAATTTTACGATATAGCAAAGGTGCCTGATTATGGAATGTCAGAATTTGCCAATTGTGAGTTTTGTGGTTCCAACATACAATGAAGAGAGGAATATTGAGAAATGTCTGAGCAGCGTTCTCTTTCAGGATTACCCTAGGGATAAAATGGAGATTCTTATAGTTGATGGTATGTCATCAGACAAAACAGTTGATATTGCGAGAAAGTACCCAGTGCGAATAATTTTTAACAAAAAAATAATCTCTGCTAGTGCGCGCAACTTGGGGACTAAGAACGCGAAAGGAGAAATCTTGGCTTTCCTTGATGCAGATAGCGAATTACCACAAAGTAGTTGGCTTCGACTAATGATAGCTCCTTTGTTAGACGATCCTAATGTTGCTGGTTCAATTCCAATACTTCTACCAAAGAAAAATTACCCAGCTATCAGTCGATTTTTCGCACTACTGCAAGCTGACCCTATTATAGTTTTTGCTTACGGTACTGGGAAAGATGTGAAAAGCGTCTTCATAACAAAAGAAAATTACTTCCCGATGGGAGTATTTGTTCTTCGAAAGCGATTAGCCATTGAAGCGGGAAACTTTAAGCCATCTCTTCAGCGTTCAGAAGATGTCGACATAACTTATCGCCTAGTAAGGCTTGGCTATAAGTTCGCAATGGTTCCAGAAGCAGGACTATACCACGGGTTCGCCGACAGTTTTTCGTCATTTTTGAGGAAAACTTACACCAGAGTTTCATCTTTTATTGAATTCTCTTCCTCCTGTGAATTCAAATACATACCTAAAAATGAGATAAAACCTAAATTTCTCAAAAATATTTTATATGATATAATAGGCATTGGAACCTTAATTCGCATAATCAGAGGAATAAGAAGAGACTGTGACATTGCCTGGCTTTATTACCCAATAGTCCTCTTATCGACACTATTTATTTATGTTTTAGTATTTGTGAAAAGCACGCAAGGTCAGGAATTACTTCGAGAATTCATCAGCTAAGCCTTAGTTCGTTGTATTATTTTTTCCCTTTGGGATTAAAGAAGGGCATTATTGTGAGAGTAGCAGTAATTTCGCCTTTTTACTCTGTTGGCGGAGCTGAAAACTATTCGTGGAACCTATCTGTAAAGCTTTCTCAATTGAATAATACAGTTACCCTTTTTGTTAATTCTGAGAAGACAGAAGAACAATATTTAAGCAAGAATTTGAAGATAACGTACCTTAAAAGCATGATTTCACCAGTGGACCCTGGAAACCCTTTTTCAGTAAAATTGGTCAGAGAGTTGGCGAAAGAACATTATGATGTAATCCATGTGCACCAACTTTTCTCGTTCTTCAACATTAGCTCTTCGCTAATTGGCAGAATTAGGAAGACTCCGACAATCTTGACGGATCATGGAGGCGGGTGGAGGCTAGCTGCAATGCCCCATATATGCGCAGAATTTCCGAGTGCATTTGCAGCCGTGTCATATTTCTCTCTGCGCTGGATGCTCCATTTTGCTCCCAAAAAAGCATCTTGCGTCATTTATGGAGGGGTAGACACTAACGTTTTCTATCCCGACAACAATGTTGATGAACTGAAGAGACAATTGAACTTAGAAAGCTCTCGAATAATATTATGTTTAGGTAGAGTGTTGCCACATAAAGGCATCGATATTTTGATTAGAGCTTTTCGCTTTTTACCTACTGATGTTAACTTGCTGATCGTTGGACCAGTTTCAGATTATGAATATTTTACTCACTTAAAGGCGTTGAGTAATAGATTTTGTCCAAAAAAAGTAATCTTCACAGGCTATATTAAGTCAAGTGAGCTACGAGAATATTACAATGTTTGCGATATTTTTGTGCAGCCTTCAGTGTACTACGACTATCAGAGGAGATTCCATCGTTTTTCAGAACTTCTAGGATTAACCAAATTTGAAGCTATGGCATGCGAAAAGCCGGTTATTGTATCAAGAGTGGGGGGATTACCAGAGAAGATTACCGAAGGTATACATGGATACGTCGTTGAGCCAGGAAACTCGAAGAAGTTGGCAGATTCCATCAATAGTCTGCTAAGTGACAGTGCTTTAATGAAGAAAATGGGGCATACAGGTTTGCTTTTTGTGCAAAAGCATTTAACGTGGGACAATGTAGCAAAACGTTTTCTTGACTTTTGTAAATCCATTCATTGATTGGTGCACGCAAATAGTTTATCCATACACAGGAACAATGAGAAGTACGTCCGCACCCTGTTTCAAAGTTACGGCTAATTCTTTCCAGCTCGAAAGATTTACAACTTCATTGTCACTTTGCCAATAAACCCTGTAATTTGTCGGACTACCAAGACCCAGCGCCAATGCATCAACGCTCAGAATAAAAGGAAGATTTGAACCAAAATTTTTTAAGTTCATCATTGGAATCACTAACGAACCATCGTTTAATCTGAAGACTTTATAGTCGACGAGTGACTCTGAAGAATTCAATGGACTTTTGGAAACCCAATAGATGCCTCTGTTTATTATTTCTCGAGGTATCCTGACCGTAGGACTCCAAGTTGCTTGGCTCCATGAGCGACCATAGAAAAATCTTCCAGAAGTAGAGTTATAAAATAATCCTAACTGAATGAAGTCATCAGAATACTTGATCAAAGGCGTGAACCCAGAGGAGGAACCAAGAGCTCCAGTTTCATCAACTTCGTAGGTGTTTCCATAATAACCGGATAATATCCATCTCCCATATGGGTCACTAACAGATTGCTGCGTCAAAACAGCAACAACGGTGGATGACCCAATGCCGTGGTCATCCATACGGAAAATATTCATGGACTTTACATCTCCTTCTCCATCAAAAATTGTATTGGCAAATTGAGCGTCGTATCCATATCCATGATAAAGAACGTTTAGGTTTCCGGAAGCAAAAAGGTCAAGCACCCTCTGATAGGTTCCTTTAGCACTTCTTCCATAATCTTTAATAGCGTCTAAGAAAATGGTTCCCCAAGCTGAGAGTATACGCTCAGGGTGATTTCGTATATTCATCACATCAGTGAATTGCGCAAATGTGAAGTTAACTGACGTATAACCCTGACCGTTTCCACGATGGTAAACTGGAAGAATATCTACAGGCCCTAGCCAAATGGGCTCGATACGGTCCATAATATTTGCCACCTGATTGACCCAATCGGCCATCTCCTGACCGTGATAATCTGTGTCATTCCATGTCGTAGTCGTCGGAGCCCAAACTAAAACCCATTTAGGGTCGACCGCCCGATAGCGACTGCCATTTTTCCACACGTACGTCTGAATCTGAGCTATGTATTGTTGTTTCCAATTCCAAGTTGGCATAGGCGCTTCCACCCTACCGTCCCAGTATTGTATAGGTAGTCCAACTATGCCATGAGCTTCTGGAATCTTTGATTTAACTAATCCAGCAACGTAAGCCTGTCGTCTAGCTACTAAGCCAAGGTCTCCCCACCACTCGCAGTCTATGTAATAATGGTCGAATGAATGATATTGTGCAAGAGCCGTTAAGTTTTCCATTCCGGCCGGATTGTTTATCCCATTATCCGCCCACGTACTTGATGTATCCTGCGAAATGATTGTCCCAACATACCATTCAGGCGGTCTTGTCTCAACGAAAACCTCACGTATCTGAGCATACATTTTAGCAAAACGATCCATCCAATACTCCCACCATTTAAGATTAGCGTTTCCCCGTATCCATTGCGCTCGCACCGTGTTATTCATAGACCCCCAATTTGTTGGGGGAAACCCAATAGGATGATAATAAGACGAGGCATTCCACCACTCGTTTATTGACTGGTAACTGCTGTCAAACCAATAATCTGTGCTAGAGGTACCAATCCACCTTCCCCAAGTTTCATTGGTAGACCACAACCAAAAATGTGGTTCTCCACCAAAGGACTGCGTAAATCCGTTCCACCCATCGACCCCAAACCACCCATCCCACTCAAAGGAATGATCAAGAATCATCTGCTTAAGCCGTCGAGTATACATATCAATCAGCCTTGAACCAGCCAATATACCTCTCTGAGGATCAGGCGTGGAAAAATTAGCAAAGAAATTTGGAATTAATATTCCAAGCTCAGTTTCTTCAACACCAGCACGTCTACCATTCCCATCCATAAATATCAACTCAGGATGTTCCCGAGTGAAATAATTCCAACTCCAAAGATCAATATTCTTCGTGATAGTATTTCCAGCACTATAGACTACTTTCCATCCATGATAATGAAAACGATCAATCACCTCTTTAACCTCGGCATACGTAGGTGAAGGCTTTAGTTCTCTCCACAGTTTGCTTGAGTCATACCCTTTGTAGGAAATTATGCTAAGAATACCATCGCTCGAGTCGGTAAGCAGTATACCGGTTCCCCAAGGATGCTCTGCAACATATTTATCCACATCACTTGCTGTTTTCATAGCCCCTACCCAGACAAAGCGAATAATGAAATTAACGTTTGAATACAGTATTTTTCCTTTAGAGAATATCACTGGGATGTCTGTGTATGCCACATTGAGGAACGTTGCCAAACCCACCAAAAAAATTAGAAACAACGCGATTGGCAGGCTTTTTTTCCTCAACTTACTCACTTAATCTAACTTTAAGAGGCATTCGATTAATTGATTTTCGATTATAATTATGTATCGTAATATTTAATAAATCTTGTCGTCTAAATGTTTAACACTAATACAATCAGAAAAGTATGCCAAAACTTAAGGCAAGAATTAAAAAAGTAAAGATACCTAATCGTTTTTCCATACATTTCTTCTCGCTTTATTGAGGGAGGCCACAAAAACGCGGGTTCTATTTCTCTCAAGCTACAATCCCTTCGATATAGGGTCAGGACCTTCCACTGGTCTCTATTATCTCTCTCAAGCATTAGTTGCAACTGGTTGCGACGTGCACATTCTGACGATTAAGAAAGAAGTAGGCGGAGAAATCAACAATCATGTTTACCTTCATTATTTCGACAGTCCTCTAAGTACTCGTTTCGTCCAATGGTTAACATTTTCAATTTTCTCTGCTAAGAAAATAAGAAGCCTATGCAGAAACTTTGGCATAGATATTATTCATGATCGAAGCCCCTCATACAATGGATCTGTGCTTATAAAAGACAAGAAATTGCCATTTGTTGTTTCCCTTCATGGCACATCTTTTGGGGAAATTACTTCTTACCTGAAAATCCCATTCAACTATGCCAGCAAATCCCTACTTTATGATGCAACAATTGCTCAACCTTCGTGGGCATTCTTAACAAGGTTAGAATACAAATCTGCCAAAAAGATATTAGCTGTCAGTAAGGCGGTTGCAGACGAAGCAGTCAGGTATTATCGTTTACCGAATGAAAAGTTGGTTGTCGTACATAATGGCGTTCACATTTTACAAGTGAAAGAGAAAGAAGAAGAAAACGTAATTTTGTCCGTTGGCAGAATGGTGTGGCGTAAAGGGTTCACATATCTCATTGGAGCCATGCCTCATATCTTAAAGGAACACCCTGAAACAAAACTCATTTTAGTGGGCGACGGCGCCTATAAACGCTTTCTACAGGATTACGTGAGGAAACTAAGAATACAAAATTCAGTGCTCTTCTATGGAAATATGCCAAGAGAAAAACTCTTTCACTTATATGCAAGAGCCCAACTATATGTTCAGCCTTCCCTATACGAACCACTAGGCAACACAATCCTCGAAGCCATGGCATCAGAAAAACCAGTAATAGCAACCAACGTCGGAGGCATACCAGAAATCATAACCCATGGAAAAGACGGCCTCCTCATCAAACCCCACAGCAGCCTCCAAATAGCACAAGCAACAAAACTCCTCTTCTCCGACGCTTCCTATCGCAAAAACTTAGGACAAAACGCAAAAGCAAAGGTAAAAACCCACTTCTCATGGGAATCGGCTGCAAAGAAAACGCTCCAAATCTACGAAGAACTCTTGCATAATTAAACAATTTTATCAAAGGGAAAAATCCAAAATGCAAAGCGCAAGAATGAGCATTGCCCAATTGGATTTGAAAACGTTCTTAAAATCGCCTAATCTTTTGTCAAACAGCGTTAGATTTTTCTTAGTTGTCGCATTTCCAATTGTTGCATACTCTCAAGACTTTATCCAGATATTTTATCTTGCCTTAGCAGATCCTGAGATTCAGTACGTTTTGTTGGTGCCTTTCTTTGCTGCTTTCTTCTTTTACAAACTGAGAAAGGCGTTTTCAATTTCTCGAAAGAATTCATTCTTTCATGATGTGATTGGCATTCCCCTTTGCTGCTTAGCACTTCTCATATACGTTTTTGGTTCCTATTCACTTTATCCCCTTCAAATTCATCTTCTGTCTCTTTCTGTTTTCGTGGCTGGCATAACCTTGCTTGCTTTTGGTGTTGATGTTCTCAGAATTTTGATTTTCCCAATCTTCCTATTAGCCTTCTTGAGTCCGTTCCCGTTGATACTGCTTGATTCTTTTGGGGGACTTTTAATTGAATCGGTGGCTACCTCCATTGCTTTTATTCTCAGGGTATTTCTTCCAGTAGAATTATCCTACACACCAATCGTAGTATTAAGCACCTATACAAGTATAGGAGAAAGAATCTCATTTCAATTAGGTGCACCATGCTCCGGAATCTATTCTTTGACATCCTTCGCGTTCTTCGGCGTCATTTTCGCTTACATCGCTACCGGTTCGCCAATCAAAAAAACCTTTTTCGCAGGTCTTTCTTTGCTCACTGCCTACGTTCTCAACGTATTCAGAGTCTTGACCATGGTTGTTTTGGGGCGTTTTTTTGGATACGGATTGGCGATTGAGTTTTTCCATTTATTTGGAGGTATAGCGCTCATATTCTTTGGAACGTTAATTCTACTCTATTTCGGAGACAAAATATTCAAGTTATCACTTTTGCAACGAAGGCCTCGTTATGATTGTCCTGTTTGTAAGGAATACAAGAGCATTTGTTACGGTTGCGGGCGAATCCTAAAATTGCCCAAAGTTGAACTCAAATGGAAACGACTAACTCTCATTTTCCTTTTTATCGTACTTCTAACCACTCTGATCTTTCAAGCATCAGCAGTGAATTACAATAAAGTCTTACTCGACGAAAACATGGCTATAGACTTTAACCCTGACATGGGCGAAGTTATGACTCTTTCGAATCTAAATGGCTGGTCAACCAAGTTTCTAGGTAGAGAATCTCAGGCTGAAGAAATTTTAGGTTTATCCTTCATAGGAGATTATACCCTCTACAAAGACGATGGCTCCAGTACAGTAGTCGCAATCTTTGAAATTTCTGACCTTCAGTCAAAATTCCACACGTGGGAAGGATGCCTACACTACCAGTCTTTCGAAATAAACATTGAAAAAAGATTCTTTTCGACCCTCTACGACGAAAACAACATACTCGTAATTGGAGAAACGTTCATTGCAAATGCTCCTACATTAAAACAAACGATCATCATACTCTATTGGTTCGAAGCTCTCAACCTAAAAATAAACGAAACAATAGGCATATGGAACATCAAAGTTTCACTTCTAAAATACGTTTACAAACCAGAAAACCAGACCAACATAGACCAAGTTGAAGCAGGAACAGCAGAGCTATTGTCCCTTGGCAAAGACATCGAAAGTTCATGGAGCCAATACAAGAACCCTCCAACCAGCTTTGTGGTTGACTTATACAAGAACAAAGAAGCCCTCGCCACTGTAATTACTGGAATGCTGATCGTTTCAGTAGCAATATCGCAAATAAAATACCTCGCAGAAAAAACTAAAATCCGAAGAAAAATCGCCGAGCTTCCTAAAAGAGATCAAATCTTTCTACAAGAATTGAAACATGCCAGTTCGGCGCCTTTTAAGAGAGACGAAAACGGTAGCAAAGCATATCCGCTTAAGAAAATAGAAAAACTTAAACAACAGGGAATATTGCGTGAAAAGGTATTTCTTGAAAACGGTGAACTCTACGTCAAATTTGTGTCCTAATAAATTTACCGACGGGGTCCGCGGGCGCGAATTAAATCGCTAAATTAAAAAATTCTACTGGATTATATTTCTAGAACAGACTTGTAACATTTCCATACCCACTTATATAAAGCGCTGAAAAATTACTAATGGAGTGAACAAATTGAAACTTAGATCTTCTTTGGGTGTGGTACCCTTTTTCTTAGGAACACTCATTTTATGTAGTGGATTAGCGTATGCAGCGGAGCTGAAAGGATCTGTGGGCAGCCTTAATGCTCTAAATTCCGGATATGCTATTACCCGATGGCCATGGGATGGCGGTGATATTCTTGTAGGCGAGGACGCCACAGTAAGGGCTTGTACGACTCAGCCTCCTTATCCCCAGGCTACTCGAGTAGTGTTTAGGTGGATTCGACCAGACGGTAGCAGTTGGGATACAGGTCCAAAAACCCTCACACTTAGCGGTGACACCTGGGATGGAAAGCCAATATATGATGCGTATGACACTGAGACCATAGACATGCTATCTACTCCCACGGAAAACTGGGGTGTTCAAGCGCTGTTCCTCGACGCAGAGGGAAAACTGCAGGGACCAAACCCGTATCCGATCGTACAAATAAAGGCAATATCTTGGCACGCTGTTCCGGAAGTACCTTTCGGTACCATAGCAATTCTACTGAGCATGCTTGGAGCCTTGAGTGTCTTCGCAATAAAAAAGAAAGCGTTTGTACCTAAGAGATAGCTACTTCTTCAAGAACACGTCTTTAAACATCATCAATTAGACAATTATAGGCGACTTCCTTGCGCGCACACAAGAACCGCAGAGACCATCTAACCCCAGTTTCATAACCACTTAACCACACTTTAAATCGATTGGTTATTCTGCTGGCAAACCTATACGCCGGCGACCAATCGATTCCTACAAAAGAATAGTCCTGTATTAACTTCAATGACCTCCTCTGCAAGGCCTCAACAGTCTTCAAAAACTCTTTGAGATCAGCCAGAGCCTTAAGCCTTTTAATTGTCGTCGTCATTTCAACTTTTGCACCGACGACATTTAAACCAAGCACGCGTTATCGAGTCGAAACGTTTTAACACATGTTAACCACAAGTGCAGACTTTTAGAATATATGTTGCGAAAATCCAATTACACTTAAAAAAGAGACATCGCATACGTCGTTTTTCGCGTTTACATTATGTTGTCTAAAAGAGCTGATTCAAAGTTCGTTATCCGCTTGCTGCTATTGTTATGTCAAAGCTGAAGTTGGTTATTCCTACTATACTTGATGATATGGACAGTGTGAGTTTCACTTGAATGGCTTCATTTACGTTAAGGGTTTGATTGCCGTAGTTCCAGTTTAGAGTTATGTAATTCGAGGCGTTTGATGGACTCCAGTTTGATGTGGTCATAGATAATTTAGCTGCTATGTTGCCTTCATTCCGAATATAAACCGTCTTGTTCACATTTGAACCCGGTTCCAGAATGCCCCAATCAATCGAAGAAACCCTATTTGTTAAGCCCGCATCCCAAAAAACTCCAACTCCAATGGCCTTTAAAGATCCAGCGTTTGAAATCTTCGTGTTTGTCTGAACAGAAGACATAACCTGAGTTAACATGGACAAAGCCAGAGTATATAAAACAAGGATTAGTGTTGCGATAGCTACTTTGACCTCGTGTTTACTGGCGTTCATTCGAACACCGTTAGTTATAATATATATTAATATTTAATAAATCTTCTCGTATCGCTGTTCAACACGTGTACAGAATGGATGAGGACCAGATCTAACCGTTAACACCGATGATTATGTCGAAGTTGAAGTCCTTTATCTTCGTTGTAATTGTGGCCACAGACAGCATCAACATCACTCTAGTCGTTTGCTGCGGATAAATTATGTATTCATTGTAGTCCCAGTTTAGTTTTATGAAGTCTGAGGCGTTTTGTGGATTCCAGTTAGTTGTGTTTAGAAACAGAGTGGATGGTTCATTTCCTTCATTACGGATAAAAACAGTTACGTTCTTAACCGAACCTGGCTCTACGCTTCCCCAATCCACGTAGTTAACAGGACTGCTACAGTTGGCGTCCCAGTAAACTCCCACGCCTACAACTG
>Ga0315310_10001091_pt1 | contig 17112 bp, 16 predicted proteins | sample TDP5_MG_FD_203630 | JGI IMG/M metagenome (GOLD analysis project Ga0315310, IMG submission 203630) | Freshwater sediment microbial communities from Lake Towuti, South Sulawesi, Indonesia - TDP5 | ecosystem: Environmental > Aquatic > Freshwater > Lake > Sediment | place: Indonesia: South Sulawesi... | reverse complement strand
TTCTCCGAAACTTTGCAATCAATCCACCATTTATGCCAATATATATATGATTTTTTGTGCCGAATGTAAAAGCGGACTCTGAGCGATCCTTTGGATCTAAATAATACATCAATGTCGGTTGTTTCATGTTTGATAGATATTTCCCATGCAGCTTTCCAATATATTCACAATGATCTGGAAACTTTTTTTGGTCAAATTCCTTCAATCTTGATTCTTTCATAATCTTCTTTGGGAATCTTTTGTAATTCCAGTAGATTAAAAGGGGGATAAAAGTAAATATTGGAACCATAATTAATAATCTTTGAAAAATTGTAATTGGATACACAATTTCAAGTTGGCCAATTACGATCCCAAATATTAACGCCCAGAAAAAAGGCACTATAATACCAATCACAACTAATAAGTAAAATCTGACATCTGTCTCAGAAATATATACGAAAGGATTAAGCCGCATAGTTTCTTCTTTCATTTAGAAACCAATTGCATTATCTTTCCTGCTAGGGAATCCGCAATAAGCTCTGCCTTTTTTTTATCAACTTTCTGCGATATCGCAATATTATATGCGGCATCTCTCAGCTCGTTGATTTCGTTAATGCTGAGTTTTCCCCCTACTTTTTTGCTTACGTATTTTTTGATAATATCCCAAACCACCGGTAGAACAGCTCCGGTAATAAATTGTTCAGTACCCGCAGGTAGTGCAAATCCCAACATTTTTTCTCTTTTTTTGGGGTCTTTCTCTGAAAAAGCGTCAGGATTCTTAAGAAATTCTTCTTTGATATCGTCGAATAAATCCAATTCGTCAGGCGCCACTTCTTTTACTACTTCATATGAAAGGCGAGACACCAATTCTTCGCTCTTTTTTTCCATATAGCCTCTCTCTCCTCTTATCTCATTCAACTTTTGCTCACAAGTGCGTATAAATTAATATTACATGAAACCTCATATAAATTTTGTTCTCCAGCCTTAAAATCAGAAAATCGATCCTGTAGAAAGATTATACAAAAAGAAGGCGCAATCTTTGCTCTTTCGGCAATAACGGCAAGGCCTATCAGAGCAAGATATTGGTGAAAGGGAATTGGTAGAGAGCCAAATCATATTGGGAAAATTACTTCTCATACAGATTCGGCTCATTCTAATTATTATTAGATTTGGCTTTTTCTAGAAATCTTTCTGCTTCATAACGTGTAGGAATACAATCAAAATCAGTGATATTCTGTCTTCCACTCCAGTATGAGTTCTTCTGGAAGATTATCTATCATTTTTACCATAACCTCTTCACTTAACCTGCCGACGTACTTACCGCATATCAAACACTTGAACCTACCACTCCTGGTCTCTTTTGTTAACAATGGCGACTTACAATTGGGGCAAAGCAGCATTCCATTCTCGTATAAGGGTGAAGGTTCACTTTTCATTATGCTTTTCATCTCCCATATTTTCTCTCGACAGCCTTTTTATAGTAGTTCAGTAAGTGCAATATGCTGAGTTCTTTAGCTTTATCCTCCAAATATTTCCAATCAATAACTTGATATTGATTCAATAGTGTTGACATGATGTCTTCAAAGTCGTGCGTAGATGGTCTACGAGATATGAGTTTGGTTATCAAATAGTCTTCAGGAGCAGGTATGATTATTTTTGTTCTACCTAACTCCACAGTTTTGCTACTGTCTAATGATGCTTTATCTAATCCAAGTCTTTCGGGTTTCAAGTGAATATCTAATGTTCCTTCATACTTTAAATCTTTTAGTTTTAGTAAGTGCCAGTCAAGCAGGTTCTCTGGTTTTTCTATTTTATGTTCCTGAGGTAAGGGATATAAGACCCTGTAACGCTCACTTTTCAAAATTTTAAATAAGAATTTTATGTTCGTCTGGTCTAAAAATAAGGCTATGTCCACGTCTCTTGAAAACCTTTCTCTACCATAAAACTGTACAGGAACTGCTCCTACAATCAGGTACCTTATTCCACTCTTCTCTAGTTTCTTAACAAAATCAATGGTAGTTTTTTGTATCGAAGGCGGTAACAGTTCACCCTTGTGCGACTTAACATGTTTCCTTTTCAAAATATCGCTGCCTATTTTTGACATGCAATGATTACCCCTCATAAAATACATGAGCGTCACATGTTTTATACTTGTATGTACTTGAAGTTTTCCTATGTGGCTTCCCCCATTTCAAAATTGAGAAAATTAAGTTTTTATCTTTTTCCAGCTGTGTTCAGAACTAAGGCAATAGAAGAAATTAATGGTTTATTCAAGTTTCTGATAAGGAGCTTACTTTAAGTCTCTCTTCGTCGTCTCGTTATGACTTCTCCTGTTTGGTCTTATCTTTCTCTTCTGGTGGAAAAAACTTCTCCCAGTCGACCTTGAGCATAATGGCTATTATGATGGCGAGTAGAATGGCTGACGCTATGGTTGTCCAGATACCGCCTCCGCCGAAGATGGTCTTGATAAACCCGATAGAGAGGTATCCGCCGTAAGCTAGGATGAAACACATGAGCATCTTTCCGAAAAGAGCTGGTAAAAAGGCCTTCAGAAAACTGTAACGCATAATCCCGAGGGGTATGAATAGAAGATCATCAGGGAGAGGGGTTAAGGCGAAAATGAAGATCATAATGGCTCCGCAACGGCTGAAAACCCTTACGATATAGTTCATCTTTCTCTGCCTCTCTTCGCTTATAATCGCCCTTCCATGATAACCCAAAAAGTAACCTAAGACCTCTCCTAGAGCCGAGCCTGTTGCCCCAGAAACGGCGACGAAAAGAGGATCTAAAATACGCAAAGATCACAGTAAAGATGATGATAGTGTAAGGTAGGGGAATGACTATGGACGCTGTGCCGAGAAAACTGATAAGGAAGATGCCGGGATAACCGTAATCCCTAGCGACTGTTTCTAGCCACTTATCAATCTGCTCCAGCCACTCGAGTTGTTGGACATTGAAGCCGAACGGCAAGTTTAAACCTCTCTTCTAAGCGATCCCTACCTTTCATCCAGCCATCTTTATTCTGTGCATCCACGTTAAAAGTATGCCTCCGTAACGTATCTGCGCATCATTCTATGGCTGTTGAAATAGTAGGCAATCTTTCCTATGGAGTTCTTCATCATTCTTATCCAGTCGTCTCTTTTCTGGTAGAACATGGGAACGATTATGTATTCCAACTTGCTGTATAGGTCGTCCAGTTCCCTGGCTCTGCGTTCTTCTGAGAGTTGTTCGTCTGGGTGTGGCCCTATGACCCATCCGGTAACACCCTCAATCCAGCCCTCCATCCACCAACCGTCTAGCACGCTGAAGTTTATCACGCCGTTGTGCGCCGCCTTCATTCCACTCGTGCCCGAGGCTTCCCACGGCGGCAACGGAGTGTTCAGCCAGATATCGACCGCTGGAACCATCTTGGCTGCAAGGCCCATGTTGTAATCTTCCAAATAGACAATCTTGATCTCGTCTTTCAGTTTTTCAATGTAGCCGAAGATCTCTTGGATTATTCTTTTGCCTGAGTCGTCTCTGGGGTGGGCTTTTCCTGCGAAGACGAGCTGTATCTTGCCCTTCCTATTGATTTTTCTCAGCTTCTCCGGATCTGAGAAGATTAGGTTTGCTCTCTTGTAGCCAGTGGCCCTCCGCGCAAATCCAATGGTTAATGTGTCGTAATCCATGCCAACATTAGTTGTTCTGTTAACATAATCAATCAGTACCTTTTTTGTTCCTCTATGAGCCTGCCAGATCTCTTCGTCTGGGATTACGTCAACCCTTACAAGCAATTCCGGCTCATTTGCCCATCCAGGTAGATACTCATCGTATATTTTCCTAAAACTTTCAGAAGTCCATGTATAAGAATGGATGCCGTTGGTTACTGCGTGAATCTCGTATCCGGGAAACATCTCTCTTGACAGATCTCGATGTCTTTTGGCTACTCCATTGATGTATTCGCTCAAGTTTAAAGCGAGGCGAGTCATATTCAACCTGTCATAGCCGCCGAGTTTCTTCAACATTTCTGGGGGAATGAACTCCCCGATTATTTCCCTGACGATCTCATAAGGAAACTTGTCATGCCCAGCCTCAACAGGAGTGTGCGTAGTAAAAACACAAAGGCCCTTGACTCTATCCATATCCATCTCAGATCTGCGCAACAATTCCAACGCTAAGAGGCTGGAGTGTCCCTCATTCATGTGATATCTCCTAATCTTGAAACCTAAAGCGTCAAGCATCCTCACACCTCCAATTCCTAGAACGGTCTCTTGTTTCAGTCTGTATCTTTCATCGCCCCCGTACAGATAGAAGGTGATCTCTCTATCTTCTCGGGTGTTTCCTTCGATATCAGTGTCGAGGAAAAGGACTGGGATAACTCCACCAGTCAGACTCTGCACCTTATAAAGCCAAGCTTTAATCTTCACGTCTCTATCTTTAATCTTCACCTTAACCTCTACAGGCAGTAATGTCATGAATTTGGAGGGGTCCCATTCTTCAGGATGCTCAATCTGCCTTCCATCACGGGTTATTCCCTGCCTAAAGTATCCCTTTTTGCTTGCCAATGTAACACCGACCAATGGAAGCTCTAAATCTGCGCTAGACCTTATTGTGTCGCCAGCTAAGACTCCTAAGCCTCCTGAATAGGTTGGGATTTCATTCGTCAAGCCTATCTCCATTGAGAAATAGGCGATTTTTTGTCCTCTTAGGACTTTCTGCAAATCTTTCATCTAGATTCCCTTTCTTCAAGTTTGGATTTGTGAACACGAGTCATTATGAGGAGAGAATTTCAGCCAAACGGTAGAGGCTCATATCTAATTCTTTTCTTTCTTTCCAGGCGTATCCAGATCAACTGAAACTATCTTTCGCCCCTCGATGCCCACCATACTCTTCTTTGCACCTTCCAGGAGTAGTTCCACGGCGTAGGCTCCGAACTGGTTGCCCAAGCTTCTGCTTCGAGCCGTTGGAGGCCCACCCCGTTGTATGTGCCCCAAGATAGTCAAACGCACATCATATCCTGTTTCCCTTTTGATCTGTTCTGCAAGAGTGGCAGAATTTCCCGCCCCTTCAGCCATAACTATGATCTCGGATTTTTTACCCTTGCTTCGACCTTGCTTAATTTTTCCGCATATGGCCTGCAAACTGTACTCTATTTCCGGGACGAGGATGAATTCGGCTCCTTCCGCTAGACCGACTTCTAAGGTGAGGAAACCTCGTTTCCTACCCATCACTTCCACCACAAATATCCTTTCAAGGGACGTGGCCGTATCCCGGATTCTATCAATTGCAAACAGGGCGGTGTTGACTAGTCCTGATCGCCTCACATCGCGTAATCTTGAGTATGGTTCCACCAAGATTAATTATTCCGCTTACTGAACGGGCTCCTAACGGGCGAACTTGCCCTTCGATAAGTCCGGCGTATCCTCTTTCGATTCCCATGACCTCTAATCCATGGAATACGGCTGTACGAACTACTGAGCGAATAGCCGCATTCATTCCTGGAGCGTCTCCCCCAGCGGTCACAACGCCAATTCTATGCATATCAATAACACCTCTCTCAGACTGTTATACCATTAAAACCTCTTCTTTTATTACTCTATGAGTTTCGATCGCAGGCAACGTAGTGTTTACAAGGTAGGTTTCAAGGTGGCTGAAAAATTCCCGAAAGAACCGTTCTCGTAGATCACTCTTCCGTTGATCCTTCACTAATAGATGAGGGTTACAGAAGTCCACGTTTTTCATGTATTGAATCGCTTCCTCAGGCGCTAGTTTTCTAATGGTTTTGTTGTCTTTTGGGTCGCGTTTTAACAGAATGGCCGTCTTCAATGTGGTCATGGGCAGTATTTTCCCCTTTCCAACAATCCACCTGACATTTACAACAGCCCTGCCTTTAGCGTCGAACTCGGCCTTCTCAACAAGTTTCTTGTACTCACCCCATGTCTCTGCTATGTCCGCCTGGATGTAGAAGTTTTTCTCAGAGCTGAATGCAACGTTTTGATCGGCCATTAATCGAACAAAAAACCAGTCATCAGATACGGCGCGAACACCTTTTAGTCTGAGGAGACCATAAGTATGCGTTGTTTTGCCTGTTCCTGAGGGTGCAATTAGGCAGACTCCTCGTCCATCTATATCCACACATGCGCCGTGAACTGAATTTATATCGTGACTATCCTCAAGAATGTCGCTGGCAACGCTTAGCGCGATTGATTTCACCCAGCCATAATAGTCCACATTCACTAGAATTGCTGTTTTCGACAATGGGTCATACATAACCTTCAGGTTTTCGCCTTCTTCCTCGGTGACTATGAGCCTTCCGTGAGAACGAACATGCGCAGACATGGGGTAAAAATTCTCTTCCCAACGCTCTTTCACATATTTTATGTCGGTTAAGAGTTTGATACAGCAACCATATATGTCAGCTCTTTCCTCGTAGAGAAGATGCCCAAGGTAATTTTCAATCAACGCCTTCTTGTCCTCAATCGAGATGAGCTCAACTTCATATTTTGATGCCATCGACAATCAACTCTTCACTCTGTTTCTAAACAAGTTCTCCCATTTCATTTTGCCATTGAAGTTTTTCTCTTCATGAAAAGCTCTGGAATTACCAAGAAACCCAAAGAGGAAAAGAAGACAACAATGCCCCAGTCAGTCAGATCCAGTGTAACCGTCTGAAACATAAACTGTAGCAGGGGCACATAGATCACCGCTAATGTCGAGATGACAGAGATAATCACGGCTACAAGTAACGGTTTGTTGGTTAGAAATCCAACTTTAAAGGCGTTACGGCTTTCTGATCGGCAGTTCCATACAATGATTAACTCGTAGAAGCATGCTACTAAGAAGGCCATAGTTCTCGCCTTCTCCACCGACGATCGGACACTGAATCCCCAGTAAAAGGCACCAACCTCCGCAACAAACTGGATTAGTGAAGAGGCCAGAATGAAAAGTAACATCCCATGCAATATGCCTTCCTTTGGGCTACGAGGGGGCTGTTGCATCACATCCTCAGCTGAAGGGTCCACGCTCAAGGCTACGGCTGGAGGACCATCTGTAACCAGGTTTAACCATAAGATCATGATGGGAAGAAGCGGTAGAGGCAAACCAATCAAGGCGAAAGAGCATATTAAAACCAGTTCGGTAAAGTTGAGGGCAAGTAGAAATCTGATGAACTTCCGAATATTGTCATAGATGATTCGGCCTCCTTTTACTGCATTAACAATTGTCGCAAAATTGTCGTCTGCAAGGATCATGTCTGAGGCTTCCTTTGTTACGTCGGTCCCGGTGATGCCCATTGCCACACCAATATCTGCTTGCTTAAGTGCTGGCGCATCATTCACTCCATCACCAGTCATAGCGACGACATGACCCTTCTCTTTTAATGCTCTAACTATCCGCAGTTTATGTTCTGGAGAAAACCTCGCATAGACTGAACCCTCCTCCACTACTTTTCCAAATTCTTCGTCACTCATTTTATCCAGCTCTTCACCAGTGAATGCAAACCCATTTTTCATAATGCCGAGTTCCCTTGCGACCGTTATGGCAGTCAATTTATGGTCACCAGTAATCATCACCACCTTTATTCCACCCTGCTCACATAACCAGACTGCTTCTTTGGCTTCCTGTCGCGGCGGGTCAATCATTCCTACAAGACCAACGAAAACGAGGTTATTCTCTACGCTTTCTTCATCATACTTTGTGAGTTGTTTACGTGTAACCTTGTACGCCATTCCCAAAACTCGTAGAGCTTGACTCGCCATTTCCCCATTTTTGTTTAGTATCTCGTCCCTCATCGTTTTGCCAAGCTTTACCTCTTTACCATTCTGGTAGACGCGTTCACAGAGTCGTAACACAGTCTCTGGAGAACCTTTTACGTAGACGACTGGATGCCCATCTGGCGTATCATGTATCGTTGACATGCGTTTCCTTTCAGAACTGAAGGGAATCTCGCCTCTGCGTGGATATAGCCTTTCCACCTCATTTTCATGTATTCCACCCTTAGATGCAACTACAATTAACGCTCCTTCAGTTGGATCCCCAATAACGTTTCTTCCATCATAGTTGGCGTTGTTACATAGTATGCCTATTCTTAGGAGTAGGGCGAGATGCGGGTCCTCGGCAGGGTCGATGCTGTTTCCATCTTGAAAGAACTCTCCTTCAGGTTCATAACCAGTACCGGTAACTTCAACCGTCTGGTTGTTGACGAAGATTTTGCGGACAGTCATCTCGCCTTTAGTCAACGTACCTGTCTTATCGGAGCAGATAACAGTGGTGGAACCCAAGGTCTCAACCGAGGCAAGCCTTCTAATAACCGCGTTGCGTTTTGCCAATTCTCGCGCACCTAGAGCAAGAGTCACAGTAACTATGGCCGGTAAACCTTCAGGAACCGCAGATACAGCTAAAGCCACAGATATCATGAATATCTCAATTTCGATTCTTCCGATTCTGATTAGATCTAGAAGGAATATTGTAACAGAGGCTATGACGACTATAATTCCCAATTTTTTAGCAAATCGGTCAAGTTTGAGTTTAAGGGGTATCTCTTCCTTCTCAACCATTTGCACCATGTCAGCGATTCTTCCAAACTGGGTATTCATACCAGTTGATGTTACAAAAGCCTTTCCTCTCCCATAGGTTACATAGGTGCCCATGAAAACCATGTTCTTTCTATCCGCAACAGAAGTTTCAGCTTTCAAAACACTCGTGTTCTTACTAACTGGGGCAGACTCGCCCGTTAGGATCGCCTCATCAATGCTCAAGTCAACAGCCTCAAATAACCGTGCATCGACAGCTACGCGGTCTCCAGTTTCAAAAAGAAGGACGTCTCCTGGAACAACTTCCCTCGCTGGAATCACAACATCTCTCCCGCCCCGTAACACTCTGGCCCTCGGAGCGGCCAATCTTTCTAGAGCTTCCATAGCCTTCTCGGATCGGTACTCTTGAACAAAGCCTACAACCGCGTTAAGAACAACGATAGCTCCTATTGCTATTACATCCACGTAGGTCTCAATCAATACGTAAGGTTCAGTGGTAGCTTTAGCTTCAAGCCAGCCAATTATAACAGAAATTGCAATGGCGATTAACAGCATAATCACGAAAATGTTCTTAAATTGAGCTGAAAAAATTTGTAGCGGAGATACCCTCTTTCGCTTTTTTAACTCGTTATATCCAAACTTGCGCAGTCTAAGCTCGGCCTCTTCACTGCTTAAGCCTTTCAAGTCAGTTTGTAAAGCAAGTATAACCTCTTCTACTTCTATCGCATGCCACATTGAACCCATTTTTACCAAACTCTAATCTTACACGTCCAATTAAAAACGTTTAGTTCAAGAGTTATTTATAAAAAAGGATGGAGAAAAACATAAAAATAACAGCACAAAAGAATTAGAGGAATTTTACGTCGTTGTTTTGAGACTTTTTATGCTTCAATATTCTTATTCGGTCCAAATCTGCTGAATAGATGGGGTTTTATGATACTTTTATATATTGGCTTTTTATCCATTGTTTGAGAAGGTGATGGTTGGGGATCGATTTGGGGTTCTCATCCTTCCTTAAATCATGTGCCAGATTGCTGAGGCTTTCAAAGAAGCCTGGGAGGAGTGAACTCTGGCTTTCAATTAAGATATGTGTACTAGGGGTCTTATTGATCGGATTTATAGGCTTCATCATCAGGATCATATCACTCTTTACATTAGGTGGCGCAGGAGGTTAATTGTGTGAGTAGCAGTGAAGAGGCGAAACCTTCTACAACCATATTTGCTATCAGAACGACAGCCGGGCAGGAGAGAAACATCGCCAATTTAATCGCCTCTAGAATAGAGGTGAATCGTCTACCGGTAAAATCGATACTTGTGCCGGAGACGCTTAAGGGTTACGTGTTTCTAGAAGCCACAGGCTCGCACATCGTCGAGGAAGCCATAACCGGGATAAAACATGTTAGATCAAGGGTACCCGGCATCGTGCCCTTCTCTGAGATTGAAAAGTATGTTGTAGTAAAATCCGTAATAGAAGATCTAGACCTCGATGATATCGTAGAGGTTGTTGGAGGTCCATTTAAAGGCATGAGAGCAAAAATAAGAAGGGTCGACAAAACGAAAAAAGAGATAACAATTGAGCTCTTGGAGGCGACGTTCACCTTGCCGATCACGGTCCACGCGGATTATGTAAAACTTGTCGAGAAAGCAAAGAAGGAGGAGTAAGATGGCTGAGAAGAAGGTTATTGAAGCTCTTGTAAGCGGCGGACAGGCGACGGCTGGTCCACCTCTGGGTCCGGCATTAGGTCCGTTAGGCGTCAATGTTGTTGCCATTGTAAATAAGATTAACGAGATTACAAAGAGTTACTCCGGCATGAAGGTGCCTGTCAAAATAACAGTCGATCCTGAGACGAAGGAATTCGAAGTTAGTGTAGGGGTTCCAACAACCTCAGCATTGATTGTTAAGGAAGCTGGTATAGAGAAGGGCTCGGGAACACCAAGTACACAAAAGGTTGGAAACCTCTCTTTTGAACAAGTGATACGCATAGCCCAGATCAAAAGGCCGTCTCTTTTGGCGAGAAACTTCAAGGAGGCGGTTAAGGAGGTTCTTGGGAGCTGTCTCAGCATGGGTATGACCGTTGAACAAAAGGATCCTCGCGAGGTTCAACGTGAGGTAGATGAGGGAAAGTATGATTCTATTCTGGAAGGAACAGAGCAATAACCTTTTATAACTGATTACAGACTTTTCATGACTTAAAATATTTGGGATCAAGATGCCGTTAGAGAATAAGCAAATTCAAGAAGCACTACAAGAATTGAGGGGCAAGTCTAAAAAGAGGAACTTCAATCAGTCAGTGGAACTCATCATAAATCTTCGCGATGTCGATGTGAAGGCGCCTGAGGGAAGAATTCAAGAGGTGATAGAGTTACCGAATCCAACAAGTAGGGATATCAGCATATGCGTGCTCGCTACCGGAGACATGGCTTTAAGAGCTAAGAAGGCTGGCGCTTTTATGGTGCTTCAAAGAGAAGACGTTGAGAGCCTTGCCAATGATAAGAAGAGACAGAGGGACATAGCGAAGAAGGCGGATTTCTTCATCGCTGAGGCGCCGTTGATGCCACTGGTGGGCAGAGTCTTCGGTTCAATTTTGGGTCCAAGAGGGAAGATGCCGACTCCTGTGCCTCCGACGGCTAACATTGAAGATGTAATTGAGAGGCATCGGAGGATGACCGGAGTTAGAGTAAGAGGGCAACCTATTCTTCAATGTCGAATTGGAACTGAGGATATGAAAGATGAAGAGTTAATAGATAACATCCAGACCGTGATTAGAAGGGTTGAGGGAAGACTTAAGAGGGGGATCAAAAATATCGGGTCGATCCATCTGAAGACGGCGATGGGCCCGCCGATAAAAGTGAACCTTTAATTAGAGGAATCTGGATTGCAGCGTCAAGCCTTACTCGAGAAGTCTCGTGAAGTTGAAGGGGTCAAAAGTCTTCTCAAACAATATAAACTCATAGGTGTAGCCAATTTACATAAGGTTAGAGCGGCTCAACTCCAAGAGCTAAAAAAGAAACTTGAGAAGGATGCTTACCTTCGGGTTGTTAAGAACACTTTGATGGAGAAGGCAGTTTCTGAATGCAAAGACAGACCGAACATTGAAAAATTGAGTGGATTCTTAGAGGGAGCAAACATATTCCTGTTTACGCACATCAATCCGTTCAAACTGGCGTCGCTGCTTGAAAAGAGTAAAGTCAAGATGGTTGCTAAAGCGGGCGATACACCCTCACAGGGTATAATCGTTCCGGCGGGAAACACCGGACAGCCCCCAGGTCCGATTATAAGTCAATTGAATGCTGTAGGTATACCTACAAGGATAGAGTCGGGAAGCGTTTGGATCAACCGAGACACCGTGGTAGCCAAAAAAGGCGAGGTTATATCCGAGAGGCTTGCAGCCGTTCTATCGAAACTTGGGGTAAAATCCGTAGAGGCTGGGTTATCCTTGAAGGTTGTCTATGATGACGGTTTAATTATGACAGAGGACCAGCTACGCCTAAATCTAGAAGAGTTCGAGAAAACCATAGGAGAAGCCTATGCCTACGCGTTAAATCTTTCCTTGAATGCAAGTTATCCAACCGCTGAAAATATTTCAATGTTAATACAGATATCTCATCGAGAGGCATACAACTTAGCCCTAAACGCAAGCGTAATCTCTCCCGGGTTGATAATAGACTTGATAAGAAAAGCCTACACGGAAGCATTATTTTTAAGCTCGAAGGTTCAACTTGAAAAAGAAACCTCGTGAGCCGAAAATTTTATAGTCAATAAGCTGAATAATTCTGTAAGCGTCTAGTTTAAAGTCTTTGAGGCTGATTTGGTATGTTCGATCTACGTGATCAAAAGGTTAGAAGAAGTAAGGACGATATGCTTAAACACCTGAAGAGTTTTCGCCTGGAACCGCGATTTTCTGCTGGAGTCTGGTATTTCTTTCCAGGTGGAGGTAGATTCCACGAAGCATACGTAGAAAAAGGCTCGATTCAAGACGTCTTGAGGAAGGTCAAGACGTTATTTGAGAAGGGAGTGATAGATTCCACCTTTGGATTGGAAGCCCATTATCCAAACGAGATCAACAATGACTTACTGGATGATTATAAAAGTCTGCAGAAAGAGACTGGCATGAGGGTTGCTGCGATTGCTCCAAACATTTTCTATGAAAAGACCTTTGAGTTCGGCTCGCTTTCGAATCCCAACCCAAAGGTAAGGAGAAAGGCTATCGATCGGACCGTTGAAGCATTAAAGTTGAACGCTGAACTGGAGACCGATTTTGCCATAGTTTGGCCGGGCATAGACGGTTACGAGAACCCTATAGGTGTAGATTTCTATGGGATGTGGGATAATTTCGAGAGTGGACTTGCCGAGGCCATGGATGAGGTGCCCGGCGTCAGAGTCTGTATCGAGCCGAAGCCCTATGAGCCTAGGGGTAACAACATATACAGGAATACGGCGAACGGAATTTTGATGGCGAGGAATGTTGAGGCTTTGTTAAAAGCTGAGGAAAACAGGAGGCTCCTTAAAGATGGGCATGCTCTTGTGGGTCTAAACCCTGAGGTAGGTCATGTCTTGATGGGGCATGAAGAGCTTGCATACGCCTTGGCCTCCATAATGCGGGAAGGTAGACTCGCCCACACTCACTGGAATAGTCAACCTTTAGGAAACTATGACCAAGACCTTAATGTTGGGGTTTTAGGCATCGATCAGGCTTATGCGGGTTTACTCGTCTTGAAGATGTATGGCTATCGTGGGCGTTTTGGAATCGATATAAACCCCGAGAGGATGCCCGTTGAAACCGCACTAGTCTTGAACATTAACGCCATAAGGTCTGCTTGCGCCAGAGTGAACCAGCTGGATTTCGATAGACTCGTTGAGGCCATGTATGATCCGGAAAATAACAGAGGCGTTGCCGAAGACGTAGTGACTCGCGTCTTAGCCCCGCCCGATGCTTCCCTTATCGAACTTAAGTAAGCGGCATAAGAGATTTTACCTAACCCCCAACCTTATTAATTACTGACCTTTTTGGGCTTTAGAGACAGAAAAATCAGTGATGAGAATGGACAATCCGATAAGTTTAAGTATTATAAATCAGTATCTCTGACGAAAAGTTTATTTCGTCATGTTCCTTCAAAAAGGTAGAAAGAGTGACGATATTAGAAGGCTAAGGTGAGAAATAATGGAGTACGTGTATGCTGCGATGCTTCTTCATAAGGCTGGAAAGCCCGTAGATGAAGAGAACGTAACTAAAGTCCTTTCGGCGGCTGGAATCAATGCTGATCAATCTAGAGTTAAAGCTCTCGTAGCTGCCCTCTCCGAAGTCAATATCGATGAAGCTATTAAGTCTTCGGCAGCTTTCGTGCCTGTTGCTGCGCCATCAGCACCTGCACCCGCACCAGCTGAAGAGAAGGCTCCTAAAGAGGAGAAGAAGAAAGAAGAGGAAGAAGAGAAGAAGGAGGAAGCAGCCCTAGAAGGCCTTGGTGCACTATTCGGCTAGCAAATCTACTAGGGGAATCCTTTCTCCCTCGATTTTCCGCTTCTAAACCGTAGACAGATATTTTTAAGTTACGTAAGTGTAGAATTTGATAATGCGCCTTGCGAGAGATGACGGTTGAAACGCTTTCCAGAAGAGGAGTATCACATTCCCTTCTTTGATGAGTACGGTTACGTTCGAAAGGTCTGCCCAAGATGCGGAGAGCATTTCTGGACACAAAACCCAGATCAAAATCTCTGCGGGGAATCCACCACCGAGGGATGCGCAGAGTATACTTTCATAAACAACCCGCCAACCCAAGAACGATACAGCTTACCGGAGTTAAGAGAGAAATTTCTCTCCTTTTTCGAGAAGAACGGGCATGAAAGAATAAAGCCTTACCCGATCGTGGCCAGATGGAGAGACGACCTCTACTTCACCAACGCCAGCATAATCGATTTTCAGCCGTACGTCACAGAGGGGCTCATACCGCCGCCAGCAAATCCTCTAGTTATAAGTCAGCCCTGTGTTCGTTTCTTGGATGTAGACAACGTTGGACCAACCTTCGGGCGTCACCTAACGATCTTTGAGATGGGAGGCCACCACGCATTCAACTCTTCTGATAAAGAGGTCTACTGGAAAGATCAAACTGTGCGTCATCATCAAGAGTTTATTACAAACGAGTTGGGTGTGAAATCTGAGGAGGTCGTCTACAAAGAAGGTGTCTGGTCCGGCGGGGGAAACGCAGGTCCAGACGTTGAGAGTATAATACGTGGACTGGAAGTTGCAACTCTGGTCTTCATGAAGTATAAGGTTGTCGGCGATGAATACGTTGAGTTGCCGATAAGAACCGTCGACACCGGATATGGAATTGAGCGGTATACGTGGTTGTCGCAGGGCTCTTTAAGTTGTTTCCACGCCGTTTACAATGAGGTGCTGGATAAGATAATGAGTTGGGCCAGCACAGCGAAAGTCAATGAGAAACTGTTAAGAGAGATATCTAAATTGTCAGGTTTAATGGATGTCTCTAAAAGTGTGGGCCGGAGCGAAAGATGGGCTTACATAGCCAAAAGAGTAGGCTTGAGCCAAGGTGGGCTTCATGAGCTTTTGACTCCGATCGTGAATGCCTTCGCTGTTGCTGACCACACAAAATGTGTAGCCTTCTTGTTAGCTGAGGGGGTTGTGCCCTCTAATGTCCAAGAAGGGTACTTTGCAAGGCTCATGATTAGGCGGACTTACAGGCTTTTGAGGAGCCTGTCGATCGAGGATAAGATGCTGGATATTGTTGATGTGCAAATAGAATACTGGTCCAGAGATTTCCCATATCTAAAAGAAATGCGGGACGAGATAATAGACATCCTCTCCGTGGAGCAAAGTAAGTTTGAACAGACAATAAATAGGGGCAAAAGCCTCGTCAAGAGGATGTCTGGAGAATTGAAGGCGAAAAAAGTTGAAGAGGTACCTGTTGAGACTTTAATAGAGCTTTATGATTCGCATGGTTTTCCACCTGAGATAGTAAGCGAGATCGCCGAGAACGAAGGCATAAAGGCAACTGTTCCAGAGAATTTCTATGGTCTTGTGGCGGATAGACATCTGAGAGCAGCCCAAATGATAGAGTCGCCTACTTCAAGAGAATTAGATGAGGAAGTTAAGGGCCTGCCTCAGACCCGTATGCTTTACTATGAAGACCCATACATGTCAAAGTTTGAGGCTAAAGTCATTAGCGTCTTAGAAGGTGACCGCATTATACTGGATAAGACGGCGTTTTATCCGGAAGGAGGCGGGCAACCTGCAGATCGAGGCTGCTTGAAGTTCAACGGAAAACAAGCCAAGGTTGTTGATGTTCAAAAGGCTGGAAATGTCATCATCCACTTTGTCGAAGAAGACATCCCAGAAGAAGGAATAGAAGTTCGCGGCGTCCTAGATTGGGATCGTAGAAGCAGCCTTATGAGGCATCACACAGCAACGCATATTCTGAATAGTGCTGCTAGGCGTGTCTTGGGTGAACACGTTTGGCAGGCTGGAGCGCAAAAGGATGTTGAAAGGTCTAGGCTCGACATATCCCACTATAAACGGTTGACCTTAGAGGAGATTCACGAGATAGAGACGTTGGCAAATTCCGCTGTAATGAGAAACTTGCCGGTTAAAACCTCGTGGGTTCCTCGAGAAGAGGCTGAAAGAAAATACGGGTTTAGACTATATCAGGGCGGCGTTGTGCCGGGACGAGAGATCCATATCGTAAATGTTGAAGACTGGGATGTTGAGGCCTGCGGAGGTACCCACCTCAAAACGACAGGGGAAATCGGCTTGATAAAGATACTCCATACAGAAAGAATCCAGGATGGAGTTGAAAGAATAATCTTCAGCGCCGGACTTCCGGCTCTAAAAATGATACAGGAGGAGGAATATAGTCTTCAGAAGGTTGCCGATCTACTTGAAGTGCCTGTTGAGAAGGTTGATAAAACGGTGAAACGCATCGTCTCAGATTGGAAAGAGATCCGTAAACATAGAGACCGACTTATGGAGAAGGTTGCCAGATTCGAGGCTGAAAAATATCTAACGATGTCCAAAGAGATCTTGGGATTGAAAGTAATAACGAGTATTGTCGAAGATGCTGAAGTGGATCAAATAATTAAAATAGCCAGCGAGCTAGTTAAACTAGAACCCAAAGTTGTCGCCGTACTTTTCAGAGTAAATAAAGAAAACGCTAGAGTCGTCGTCATGACAGGACGAGAAGCCCAAGGATTGGGCATCAAAGCTAACGATATCGCAAGCGAGGTCTCATCCGAGTTAGGAGGGGGAGGAAGCGGCAGACCTGACTTTGCTCAAGGGGGCGGAACGCGAGTCAATAACGTGCCCATTTCATTAAATAAAGTCGAAAAGTTTGTTCGTGAAAAGATGGGAGGAGCATCTCATGCAGCTCGATTGGAAGGAGATTGAAGATAAGTGGAGGAAGATGTGGCAAGAGGCAAGAATCTTCGAAGCTGATCCCGATGCTAAGAGAAAGAAGTTTTTCGTCACTTTTCCTTATCCTTACATGAATGGGCCGCTCCACATCGGCCATGGATTCACTGCTACCAGAGTTGACGTATACGCTCGTTTTAAGAGAATGCAAGGCTATAATACGCTCTTTCCTTGGGCATGGCACTGGACAGGCGAACCTATTT
>Ga0315310_10001088_pt1 | contig 17131 bp, 18 predicted proteins | sample TDP5_MG_FD_203630 | JGI IMG/M metagenome (GOLD analysis project Ga0315310, IMG submission 203630) | Freshwater sediment microbial communities from Lake Towuti, South Sulawesi, Indonesia - TDP5 | ecosystem: Environmental > Aquatic > Freshwater > Lake > Sediment | place: Indonesia: South Sulawesi... | reverse complement strand
TGTCTCGTAAGGGAAGGAGGAAATTTCTGTTCTCGCGGTATTATATCCTCATTTAATGAATCTGTGTTAGCTATCTGTATCCCCGCTTCATAATTGTTATTTATTTTATAAGCTAAACTAAGGATATCGAGGAGTCTAAATGAAAAATAGAAAATTTAAGGGGAACGTTAATGATTGAGAGTATTGTCGCCTTAATCGTGTCCGCTCTTTTATCGATGGCGGGGGTGTCAGCCACGGCAGATGGCAGTTTTATTTACATGCCTTCTCTTGATCATAAGTTTATTGTCACCTTATCGTGCGTCGATTGGGCAGGAATACTCCTCCAGGCGTCCATGTATGTGTTTGTTATGTGGGTCTACCTGGCCGCGAATGGCCGTTCGATGAGGTGTCGTACTTATTTGATTCTGGGCCTCATCGGTTTTGTTGCTTTCTTCTTAACAAATATTCTGAGGATGTTCACGGAGTTATACCTGTTAGGCAGAGTTTACAGTTCTGTTTATCAATATTATCTCGTCAATTGGCAGGCCTTTGAACAACAGATTGGATTGGGCTTGATGTTTGGCACGCTTTCCATCCTGTCACTGCTTTCATATCCCCTCTTTAAGAGAGGGGTGGAGAAAAGTTTCATTTTAAGGAAAGCGAAAATGCATCTCTAGGCAGACCTACTATCTAACTCCGTCTGTTTCTTTTTGAGATTAAAATGCCTATTAGTCCGCTCATGAGGGCTGGAACGAGCAGGAGGTAGCCCATGGGCCCCAACTGGCCTAGCAATGGGAAACCGAAGGTGAAGTAGAGATATAGAATCGTTGTTGTAGTTCCTGCTATCAGGTTTAACGTTCCACCACGCCGTATTCGTCCTCTCCAAATTAAATAGCCCCCGTAGAGGAGCGTGAAGGCGGAGGCGGTAGCGATAATACCTACAATATATGCTTTTCTTAGGAAGGAGGGGTCCAATGATGCGAAGCGTAGGCAGTAGAGGGCTATGTAGGTTCCGAGTAGGGTGGAGTTGACAAAACCTAACCATCCTATTATGGCACCGACTAGCGAGTAGGCCTTCAATCGTTTAGGTATCAAGATCTTGGTTTTGAGGCAGTCCTTGCAGATCAACTTTCCATTGCTGATTTCGGCGCACTGGGTGCATATTCCCCTGCCGCATTTTGAACAGATTCCGACAGCGTCCTCTTCAGGGTGTTTATAGCATTTCATTTTTGATGCCTTGATAAATTTTTTACTGTTTTGGGTTTACAAAAAAGGGGGGTGTGGTTTGAGAACCACTTTTTCTTCTAGACTACCTTTTTGGTTATTAGTATGCACGCGGCGATGGCTGCGATGAGTGCGAATAACGACAATATCACTTCTAACGGCATGTACATGGAGGTTGCGGCGAAGCCTGCTTTGAGGATGTCTTGTAGCGGTGGTAACGCGAGTACCATTTCGCCTACATCGGTTTCGATGGTGGCTACGTTCTCATCGACGGAGACTATTGTACCCTTGATGGTGGCCAGCTCTGAGAAGATTGTGCTTGTCGGGGTACCGATCCTCAACAGTATCTCGGCACATTTTCCGTCCACGGATACTACTGTCGCATTGATGTAATCTAGCTTGACTTCAAGCTCTCCAAGGGTGGTGCTGATGGTTAGGTAAGCCTCGTCGAACTTTTCCTCGATGCCTATTATCTCAGATTCGATCTCGACTAGGAAGTCGCCCATGTCGTCCAGCTTGACCTCAAGCTCTCCTAGCGTGGAGTTGAGATCCAGGTATAGTCCGTCCATGGTTTCTCTGAGTCCGACTATCTCCAAGTCCATGACCTCTACGATGTAGTCCAGCTTCAGCTCCAAGTCTCCTAGGACGGTGCTGAGGCTGAGGTAGTAGCCTTCAACGTCCTCACCCATGGAGACGAGGGTCGCGTTGATTGCCTTCAGTAACTCGAAGGCTTTTTCGTCCATCTTTATCTCTATGTCTCCTATGGCAGTATAGATTAGGAAGAGAGGTCCTTCCTCCTCGTCTAGGATGAAGTCAAGCTTAGCCTCGATGTCGATTAGGAATGGGATGACGGTTTCGTCTAGTTTCAGTTCGAGTTTGCCAAGCATGGTTTCGATGGTTAAGTAGTACCCGTCGACCTTGTATTCGATGGCGATTATCTCGGCTTTGATGTCGTCGAGCTTAATCTCTAATGCATCGAAGACTTCATAGATGAGGGTTCCTAGGGCTTTGTGCTCCATTTGCAACTTATCGGCAACGCCAGCAATGAGGGCAAGTATGTCCCCATGTTCTCCTTGCAGTTTCGCCTCGACACTTAGGATAAGATCAGCTAACTCTCCAAGATCTAGCTCTAGTTGTACTTTGAGGTCTGCGATGAGGTCAGCTAGGTAGCCGCTTTCCAGGGATATTTCCTCGGAGAGACGGGCGTAAACAGTGGCGATGAGCTCGGCTAGGTCTGCGTGTTCCATCTGGAGTTTCGTTTCAAGGAATGTTATGAGCTCTACTAGGGCATCGTGGTCTGCCCCTAGATCAATCCATACCTCAGCGACGAAGCTTGACAGATCTCCAATGTCCATCTGTAGCTTCTCAGCGACGCCTGCGATGAGTTCTTCTAAATCCACGTATGTCCAGTATAGTTCATCGGAAAGTTCAAAGTAAACGTCAATTACGAGATCTGCTAGTTTTCCATGTTCTAGTGTCATCTGTTCTGAGATGCCTGCGATGAGTCCTGCTAGAGCTTCATGCTCCATTTGCAGCTTTTCAGCGATGCCTGTGATTAGCACGACCAGAGCGTCGTGGTCAGATCCTAGGTCAGCCCAGACATCGGTGATGAGTTCGGCTAGGGTATCGTGCCCTATCTGAAGTGCGTTAGCGATGCTGGTGATGAGGCCAACTAAGTCCGTATGTGTCCAAGATAGTTCTTCGGAAAGATCAGCATAGACTTCTTCAACGAGTAGGGCGAGGTCGTCGATCTTCCATTCTAGGTCCTCGTAGACGAAGACCATGAGTTCTGCCAAGTCCGCGTGTGTTAGTCCTAGTTCGGTGTAGACATCGCTTAAGAGGCCTGCTAGTGCCTCTTGGTTGTCTAGGATTTCAGCGGTGTTGCTGAGGAGTTCTGCGAGTTCCTGGGTTCTGATGGAGTCCAGGGTTATTTGGACAGTGCGTATGCCTGGGATGATGATCTCAGCTATTTCGCCCTTGATGTCTTTTATCCAGGCGTCCATGCCCATGAGGGTTGGGCTTATGACGAAGCCCTCTATGCCAACGCCGTGGATGGTTACAGGCCAATATCCCTCGTACATGTACCCGAATTCGTACCACGCGTCCGCAATCTCGTATTCGCCGATATCTTTGAACCATATCAGCCAATCCCAGAACCATTCTCCGTCTACCAGTTCACTATACCAGTAGGTAGTCTTGCTTGCCTCGACCTTGAAGAGGTAGTTGCCCGGTTGCATTTCTCCTGGAAGTGTGGCTGTAAAGGCGTAGAGTCCTGTGTCCACGTGGAAGGGTCGCAAGGGATCGCGGACTGTAAATGGTCCTAGGGTTTCAGCATACAGCATGAATTCTATGTTTTCGACATCAGTTGGGACGCCGTCAACGCTGGTTAGGACATAGACGGTCATGACTTCCCCTGGGAAGTATAGTTCGCCGACCTCGACATCCACATCGATGCTGGAAGGCTCAGAAGCGCACCAGAGGAGGGACAAGTAGAAGGTCACATCCCAGTTATCACCGTCGTCTGCCTCAACCACTATCGGGATACAAGGTGTTCCCCCATCCATCAACCGCGCGATAAGAGCGGGGGAGCAACTAGGCAATGCGATGGCTTCTGCGAAGGTTCCGTACTCGTCCGTAACAACGTAGGCATATGAAACTTCATAGTAACCAAAACAGGGATCGTAAAGCCAAGCGGAAATATCGACCCACTCGTTTGCTGCGAATCCGGTGCCTGTAACCGTGATCCAAGCTTCTGGTGGTCCCTTTGTTGAGGATAGGACTATTTGAGGCTCCACTTCGAAGATGTCCTTAGCATATAGTATTGGATTTCCCACATAGCCTTGGAAGGCGATTACCCAGTGTTCACCAGCGTATGATTCGGGAACTATGAAGGTTGCATAGAAGCTGCCGTATTCATTTGTCCTCGTCTGGGCTAGAGAGAGCAAGATCCCATAATCCGCAGTAATGGTTACACCATAGGCTGGCGGAGTGTAGAAAGTGACCACGCCACCCCAAGGATTGATCTCGTAGTAGTATTCAGGGACAGGTTCGCCATTCAAGTATATTGTCTCGTCGAAGACGTAACCAAGACCGAGAACAAACTGGGTCTTCACGCCGTCACCTATTCCAACGTAGTCTTCCCAGATGTACATCTCCCACATGATGGAGACATCCATGTCTGGTGCAAATCCGCTGCCCCAGATATCGACCTCAGAACCAACGGTTCCATAAGTTGGTTCTTTCATCGTCTCAGGGAATACATCGAAGAAGTCTTCTCCCTCGCCGAAGTTTTTATAGGCGTCCACAGCATGGACCTTAATCTTGTAGGTTCCGTTTATGGCGCCTGGAGGATATAGGTCGTGTTCTCCCTCCCATACGTTTCCTGAGTAATAGTTAAGCCAGAGATCCTCGACGACGACGAACTCGCCGTAATCAACCTGGTTATTCCTATTGGCATCGATCCAGATGTCAGCGTAAGCAAATCCTCCGTATGGCGTCACACTGAAGTCAGTGCCATCAGGGTAATCGATCTCAGCGATGAAGTAAACTATCGAAAGACCTCCGTAGGATGGGTATACGGAAGTCACAACGACATAGAGAGTCGCTTCCTCAATGGTGACTACATCGGGTAGAGACTCTTCGTCAGACAATGATCCAATATTGCCGTATCCATCGTTCAAGGTTCCTGCCTTTACCACCGCCTTGTAAACGCCTGTTGGGGTATCAGGAGCCGTGTCGATCACCACAGAGAAGTCCCCATCACTGCCTACTATGGGGAACGGCCGTGGGAACGTTAAGACGGTTCCATCCTCCAACTGAATCGTTCCGGCGATGAGCTTGGTTGGATGGCTGTCGTCAGGGTAGTCGACATGGAACGTTACCGTAATTGTTTCCGTACGCTGAACGCTATCTTCAACGATAACAACATCGCTGACAGCCAAATCAGCCTTGAGAACGTCGAAAGCTGACGAGTCTTGGCTGGCGATGAGAGAGTTTGGAGTCGGAGTGACAATGTCGTATCCCGTGATTGTGAAGTTATATTTATCCCCATCTGTCAGATCGGCGTTGATGGGTATCTTCCACTTCACCGTGAATACCTCGGAGCCGGAATCAAAGTAGATGGTCAAGTTACCATAGGATAGGTCTTGATAGAGCGTGTCAGCGGAGATAGAAGTCACAGAGCATTTAGACCCTGCACCGTAGTACAGGGTGGTCGTGATGCTCCCAAAGTCGCTTGAGGCAAAGTAACTTAGGTCTGGGTATTGCACCTTGAACTCGAATATAACGGTCTCAGTGCGTTCTATATCCCCGTCGCCGTCGTTGGGATCAGCTGTAGACACTTGGGCGTCCGTAATGATGTCGATCGTTAAGTCAGCCTTGACTACATTGAATGGGTAAGAGTATGTTAATACTGTTGGGCCAGTATTCGGCGGACTATAGCTATCGCTTATAGCGTCGGCTTCTATGGCAAACTGGTAGTCAGCACCAAGGGCGGCATCCTTCGGTATAGTCCAACTGAAGTCGAAGGAGTCGATGCCATCCCAATCTGCGGCGCTGACAGTCACATAGTACCCTGTTGGGGATCCAGCCTTGTAGACCTTTATGTCAAAGGTATTAGCGCCCAAGTCAACGTCATCCATGACCTGCCCGCCAGGATAGGTAACCTTCACCTTACCTCCGATGCTTAGGGTACGTTGCTGAGACTGACCTGAATAGAAGTTCCAAGTGGCTGCTAAGTCGGCTTTGCTAACCGTGAAGGTCTGAGTATCCTTCACGAGCTTGGTTGTTGTGGTTCCGCGTAGGTCAACCGTGTATGTGCCTAGACCAGCACCTTTAGGTATGACCCAGGAATCGAGGACAAAGCCGCTTCCATTTGCTTGTACTTGCTTTGGATAACCGTCGACAGAGGCTCCAGCATAGGTTATGTTTACCCATACCCACTCATTAGGCCCGTAGCCTGCGCCCTGGATTTCAACAGTCTCGGTCCTCTGGTACGAGTCTTCGTCGGTTAGTTTGACAACGAAGTCTGTGGAGAGGATTCCTACAAACCCCGTTGGACTTGTTCGGTCCACTCTGACATAGTAGGTCCCCACTAGGTCTGTTGCGGCCAGATGGGGGCTACCACCCGAAAAGTCATCCGGATAAGTTACGGTTGTCTCGAAGTCTGGGTCGAAGGCGAAGGATCTGGTGGCCCTGTTTGGTATGCCTGTACTCGGGTCCTCGACTATAAAGTCAAAGGAGTAGGTTGTGTCGGGCACCGCCTCTACTACGTTAAGGGTTATGTCCACCGATTCTCCTTCCTGGATGCGGGTTGGAGATGAGGCTGGAGAAAGCGAGAGAGCGTAGGTCGTCACAGGTGCGAGATCGTATACGACACCGTTCATTTTAATCTCGTCCACGTAGGCTATTTCATCCTTCCATGAACCTGAGCCGCCTATCACCAGCTTTATTACCTTCACTCTGTCACCCTTGTCAATTCGCCCATCGTCGGTGCAGCCATCAAGCCATGCTTGGAAGTCGTCAAGGCCACCACTTGTCATCGTTCCGAAGTAGGCAAAGCCAGTTCCATCCGCCTTTGGTGTCCACCAAGCCCAACCCATTCTAGGTGCATTGTAGGCATCTACCTCGGTCCAGCTGAGATCAGCAGCTAAACCCGGGGGATATCCTATGACGCCATACATGCCATCCATTTCTACGAAGGAATCGTCTCCCAAGGCTTGAGCGGTGTGCTGCCCTGGTCCTATATGCCAATCTGCTAAGTTAGACTCGAATACGCCGTCTCCATCGCAGTCCACTCCAAGGATTATGTTTACGTCCCAACCGCTTGCATCGAGTAAGTCTACCTTTTCCCAGAACTTCAGCTCATAGATATCTTCGATAGCTATGTCAACTGGGATGTCCGCTCCAGCCCAATCCACCGAACCATCGTAAACGTATAGTTCAGCGGAGTATAGCCCTCTATGCTTTTCGGCCTGTGTCCACTCTGCTGTAGCCTTTGGCCCTACAAGTTCAAGGCTATAGCCTGTTGGTACTTCTCGTTTTAGCACTTCAGGGTCAATAGCACCTACTGGTGCCACGACCATGGTTGTTGATAGAATTGTCAGAACAAGGATGGTTAGTAGTATTGGTAGTCTTTTCTTCTGCCTTTGCATTTCCCTTTTTCTCCTATTTTCTTTCGAAGCCTCTAAGGAGATATCAGGGGAACCAGCATCCGAAACAGTATCGATGCCAACAGCAAAGAAACAAGGAACGCCGAGATTAGCCGCTTACTCCTCCTCTTCATCCCCTTTCCCCTTAGTAAACTTCTTAAAACAAGTTTTTTGATATGTATTATATATCTACAAGGTTTATTTATGTCCACAAATGTTTACGAGAGAAATCCCTGCTCCCCCCTCCAAATGAACTAAGTCCTCTTTTCAAAATCCAACAGAATCAAACCCTTCAAAAGATCCCTCTTCCTCAGGGTATAGCCCATTGAATGCATCGCCCCCTCCAAAAAACTTGATAACAAGCTCGTCTCCTCAGTCGTATGGTTTGGAGCTACACACCTCAAACCAATAGAATCCTTCCCCCTCAGGATCCGGATCTCACTTGCTTCCCATAAATAGACCTGCAGCAACTTGTCAAGCATTTCCAGGGGTTCTCCGTCCTGGAACCTAGTCAAAACATATTTTCCATACCACTCACCAGAGATATACCACTTTTCCATCAAAGCTTCCTCCTCTGATGGATAGAGCTTCTGAACCAAGAAATTCAGTATCTCCCTCGTTGTGAGGACCGCTCCAGTCTTCTTCTCGATCTCCATAAGCCTGTAAATTTCAACGATCTCCTTCAGCGACTGACCCAAATCCTCCGCCTCAATAGCCTGCTCCATAATCTCATTAACAAAGCTGTAGACCGTTCTACCCTTTATATTCGAAATTCTGATAATCTTTTCAACCAAGTCGGCCTGAACCGCCATAAGCTTTTTCTGTTTCTTGACCACCATTACTCCACTCCCTCTCGTGTCTTAAACGTTAAAGAGATAATCCCCTTGGACACATCCCTCTTAATAATCGAATAACCCAAAGCATCTATAACCCCCTCAAAAAACACGGACAGCAATTTCGTGTAAGAGTCTAGAAGCCTGAACCCAATGCACTGAAGGGAAACCTCATCGCTGTTCTTGATTATTCGAAACTCCGAGACTCCACCAAAGAATCTCGACGCAATCTTCTTAAAGACCCCCAAAGGTTCCTGCCCTGAGAACCTAACCTGAAGATACTTTCCAAACCAATACCCATTCTTGTAGAACATGTCAGCCAGCGAATCATTCTCTTCCAAGACCTTTTCGAGCAGATAAAACAACAAACTCTCATGTACAACCATAAACCCGCTCTCCCTGACCAACTTCATAAAAGAGTAGCCGTCAACGACTTCAGGCAAGGGCACCTCCATCTCCTCAGCCCGAAAAAGCTGTTCCAAAGTCTCATTAACTAGCGCATAGAGGGTCATATTCTTCCTACTAGCCATTTCATGCAACTGAGCAACGAAGTCTTGACGGGCGGCAAGAAACTTCCTCTTCAACTTACCACTCAACACCATCCAACACTTATGGCTGACAATTAATGACTATTTGGCAGACAAATAGATAAATTTTGCGAGTTGCTAGGTGAAGACTAAGATAGAGTGTCTCATGTTGGTCACGCCTTCTACTGGCGAGTTCCTTACTCATAGAGAGAATTCTATCACGGATTTCGTGAGGGTCAGCCTCCCGTTCTCCTCCACGAACAGGACCAAGTCCCCCTCCATGAAACCGAAGGCCTCCCTCACATCCTTCGGTATCGTTATCTGAAACCTCCTCCCCACCTTCGAGCCCCCAAGGACCTTCCGAACCATGAAAATACCTATTTATAGGAGGAATAGGATAAGTCTTATAAAGCTGAACATGTAACATAGGATTAATAGGAAAAATATGATACATAGGTAAGGTATATGGGAACCGATACCGAAGTATATCACCAATCCAAAATCAATAAATGACTATATAAGCAGTATCTATAACATACCAGTATCTAGCGCGAGGTGTTAACGTGCCCAAGATACCGAAAAGGAGGGTCTCTGCAACCGTCACCAAGCCCTACCTCGAAGCCCTAGAACTACTGGTCAAAGGGGAGGTCTACGAGAGCCAGGCCGAAGCCATAAGGGACGCCCTCAGACGCCTATTCAAGCACTATGGAGTCGAGCTGTGTGACATAAAAAGTGGTTCCCCCTTACTTCAAGACCGTTAAGCCGTGACGCTCGTAGAGGAGGCGCAGAGCATCCCTGATGGCCTCGTTTCGGCTGTTGTAAACACCCTTCTCTATAAGCTGATTTAGTAGCTCCATATACCTCTGGGTTAGACGGATCGTTATCCTCTCCCGTTGACGTTCCTCGGACATTTTTGGCACCTTAGGTTATATCGATTGTATGTGAGGAAGATATACCTTGGGCAGACAAATAAAAACATATTGTCAGCCAAGAGGTGCTCCTTTATAAGTTATATTCGTGCATAATGTCTACGTTCAATTTAATGTAAGAAGCATTAGAACTTTTATCCACAAGACTTATCTAATGACAGACATACGAACACCATTAGTCAGCCATAAACGGGGAGGAGAACACGAGGATGGTGAGGCTCAAGGAAGAGATCGAGGCGGAACTCAACAGCCTCAGAGATAGGGTAATGCAACTCGACCCGGAGCGCCGCAAGGAAGGCCTGCAGATACTCAAGAGGCTAATGATGACACTCCAACTGCGGAGCTGGATGTTGGACGAGATAAGGCACGTGTGTGAGGAGGAAGACCTCGACGAGGAGGAGAAGAAGACCGTCCTCGACTGCATCGCTATAGATCTCTACGAATACGAGAAGGTTGAGAGCTCGGAAGAGTTGCTAAGAGAGACCATCTTCCAATGCATGGGTTCCAAAGAATGCGGCCTCTGCCTGCGAGTCCTAGAGAGGCTTAGAAGGTGAAAGCGAGAAGGGGGAGGAAAGAAATGGTCCATTCCTCCTGCGCTGTGGAGCTTCACGTTTATAGCCTCTCAAAGATTTCACTCATCGCTTTCCCCCTCTAATCTTCAATTTCTGCTGCAGTTCAGCTAGGAACTTCTCGGCATCGGGTCCCCTCTCCTCAAGGGATAGGCTGTTCAGCCATGTGACGGGCTTCTCGCTGACAGGGGTTGATATCAGCCTGAACCTGTGCCTCTTGGAATCATCTATCATCGATGCGATGATGTGTATTGAGCCTGTGGCAGGGTCGACAAGAATGTCCTCGAAAGTTACTTCCCTGTAGCCGAATCTCTCCATCTGGTCCCTCGTGCTGATCATCTGAACACCCATAGTAGAGGTTGGTTGGTGTCAACACTTAAATTTATTTACCGCCCTCTCACAGGATTATTTTGAAGATCCCGAAGAGTTCAGAAAGATTTGAGCCAAGTCAAGAGAAAAATATTTAGGTGCGTTAGGAGTGGTTGGGGAGATGCTGGGATTAAAAAGACCTTCAAAACATTGCGAAGGAAGAGGAATTGATTGCCTACGATCATAATGGAAATGCGACTGCGGATATGTTTCGGGCTGGGTGTTGGGGGAATGAAAGCTTGTCAGAAGAGGAATTGATCAAAGGGATATTTGATCTACATAAGGAATGGATAGAAGACAGCATAGAAGGAGCAAAATATGCCGCTGACGAATGTGACACAAAAAGGATGCTTGAGAATTTCTACAGGGCGGTTCTAGCCCTTAAAGGGCTTGAATCCGTCTTTACCGTAGAGATACCGGAAGTAACCAAATATTCTAGGGAAAAGAAGAACGAAATGACTAAGAGGGATATTCCCGACCTTGTGAAGAGATTAGAAAAATGTATCTGTAAGAGACGGTAGCATGATGGTGTCCACTAGGTGCCTCATCTGTTCCATACTTCATTGACCACATTAGATCAAGGTAAGGTAAATCTCCAACTTGGATCTGTTCCTAGTTATGAGGTAGCCGACTTCAAACCCCTCAGCTAACAGCAGGCCTAAGTACTGTTCCTGAAGTACCCGTCCACGCCGAGGGGGGATAAGAGTCCCATTAAAGCCCCACAGGGAAAGGATCCAATGCCTAGTCTTTCCAAAGAAGATGGAAGAAAGCTTGCTCGGTACCCGTCCTAGGAAGAATCCGATGCTGATCACTTAAACGGTCTTATCCTCTCCCATTTCTCCTTGGAAACCCATAGACTTATACGCAAAACTTATCTATTATGGCAGACAAATGGACACCAATTATCATCCACAATTGGGGGATGGTGGTGAACTGTTGGAGGAATCCCTATGGCGACGAGGAGTTTGAGGAGGTACAAGCTGAACGTTAGTGATCACAAGGAGGAGCGGGTTCTCGATGGGCAGGATCTCCTCGCCCAGGTCCACATCCTCCTCCGCAGGCTCCTTGATGGAGAGGAGATACTCTCCTTCTCAGTGGAGGCGGTGGAGGAGAGGGGTGGGGATGTTAGTTACGTCTCATCAACTCGTGAGGGGAGGGATGGATATGGCATTCGCAATGCGTAAGAAGCAGTTGAAGAGGTGCGCCGAGTGCCCAACGATTAAGCACTGCATCCTGACGGATCCGGGACTGGCCAAGATGGACCCCGAGGTCATCGTGAGGTGGCTGGAGGAGAACTGCCCCCACAAGCCCAAGGTCAAGTTCCAACCCATCAGGGGGTAGGTTATGTTTACGAGGGAGTTCCTGAGGAAGGTTCGGTCCAGGGTCCTCCGTAATGGGGCCTGGTTCAGGGTTCTGAGCAGGGACGACCGAACCTTCCTGTCTCTAACGATAAAGGTCGTAGATAGGGTGCGAAGTGCCATCGTCGGCAGGGAGATAGTGAAGATCCTGAAGAAGCTTAGGAACGCCTTGAAGAGCCGTTTCGTCAGGCTTATGGAGCTCTACGGTCTGGAGAGGGCTAGGAGGATCTCCCATCAGGCCCTATCCTGGGGTCACAGGGATGCGGAGACTTGGATGTACGACTTCGGATTAATAAAGTATCTGACGGCTATAGAGATGAACAATCCAGTAGGGTTCGGCGCGCTAAATAAATGATGATTAGTATTATTATCCCGGTCTATAACGAGGCTGAGAACATCCTCGTGGTCTTGAACGGGACATATCGTAGCATGGACAGGCTGGGGTATCCATACGAGGTCGTCCTTGTTGATGATGGTAGCACCGACAGAACATACAAGCTGGTAGAAGATATGGCTCTAGGGACACCTCTAAAGATTGTTAGAAACAATCGTACGGAGGGGAAGGCATCAGCCGTCCTCAGGGGCGTGAAGAAGAGTGAGGGGGACATAATCGTAATGATGGATGGAGACGGCCAGCACCTCCCATCAGAGATCCCTAATCTGGTAAAGCCGATCATGGAAGGAAGAGCCGAGGCGGTCCTAGGCTCCCGTTTCCTTGATGGCAGAAACAGGATCCCATTAAGACATTGGGTCGCAAACAAGCTAATCATCCAGTACTTCAACCTACTATACGGGACACAGTTCACCGATGTCCTATTCGGGTTCCGAGCCTTCCGTAGAGATATCTTAACAGAAATTCGTCTCAATCTACATGGGTATCTTATTGAGGCTGAGGTCCTGAAAGAACTATTGAGGAACCACAGGAAGATTGTTGTGGTATCAGCTACCTGTCTTTACTCAAGGTTGTCACCCATCTTACGTGGCATCCTTCTGACGGCAAAATTGCTCTGGGGCATATTCCATCTCAAATTTTTAGAACCCTAGAGAGAAGGATACTCTGTTCTACCTATTCCTCATTTTACTCGCACTATTCTCAACGCTTACTTTTGGATACCACTGCCTAGTCTATCTATTATACTCCACATCAAAAACTCTGAAGGAGAACACCCCTCTGCAACTCCCAATTTCAGTCATCATACCTACACTAGTTGGAGGTCAGCTCATGGAGAAGAAATTCAAGGACCTTCTAAACCAGAACTATTCTTTAGAGATGGTGGAGGTTATAGTCGTTGACTCTTCCGAGAATCCCTTTTCCTCACCAGAGGGAGTGAGAGTTATAAATCAAGAACGATTGGGGAAGCCCGCTGCCCTGAATTTAGGGATAGGGGAGTCGAGTAATGAAATAATCGTAATCACCGATGATGACGCTGTTCTGCATCCTGATGCCCTCAGCAAGCTAATCTCATGTTTCTCCGACCCTAAGGTTGGTGGCGTCGTAGGGGACCTTACGCTGGGAGGGAGGGGCTCCTTGAACAGGATGAACTCATCCTTCTACAAGATCTTCAGAAATTCGCTTCGGAAATGGGAGTCCTCCCTCGATTCCATCTCCTTCGCGAGCGGTGAGCTTTTCGCCTTCCGTAAATCCATTATATCTGAAATCGATCCAAAGATTCTGGCCGACGACCTATACCTCCTCTTCGAGATACGGAAGAAGGGCTATAGAGTAGTCGCATCCGAGGCTAAGGTCTTCGAGGAGGATGTTCCATCGCTAAGAGGACAGCTCAGCCACAAGCGTAGGACGATGATAGGAACACTACAGGTCTTCCGCAGAAACCTCAGAACGCTCTTCAATAGTCAGTATGGTCTCTTTGGAATACTATTCGCACCTATGTACTTGCTGAGAATCACCTTATGTCCCATCATACTAACAGCCCTGGAAATCCTACTAGTCCTAAAATTCCCTTATTTCATCCCCCTCTTTTTAGGGCTTTATTCCGTAACCCTCATATTCGGAAGATGTCTGGCTCTCGCGTTAATATACGGGCTTCTAACTCAAATCTCCGCCCTCCTTGGAATAATTGACTTTGCAACGGGAAACTACGGGGTTGGCTGGAGGAAGAAGGCAAAATAAGAACATCGGAGTTTCAACTATTGGGTAGAGAAAAATCGTTGACGTATCTCTGCTTATGCTTCTCTTTCACTTTCTTTATAGTAAATATCATTTACCAGTACACTCTTTATGGCGTAGATTATCCCCTAGATTGGGATCTCCCCCTCTATGTCTATCATGCAAACTCGATAATGAAATATGGGCCCATATCCTATATGGTTAAAAACAACCAAATAGATCTGTTTTACCTTATCTTAGCGTTTTTCGGTTTTCTTTCTTCAAACACAAAGCTAGCTTTGATTGTGTTGCACACTGTTTCTGCACTAGCTTACATCTACCTTTTCTCCGAATTAGCCTTCACGATAACTAAGTCTCACTCGACTGCGGGGCTAACTGCTATCCTTGCCTCCCTATCCACTAACATTCTCAATCTGTATGGTGCCCCAAGTCAACTGTTTGCATACGTTCTATTATTACTGGTTATCAAATTTCTAAACTACCCTAAAGTCTTTAACTCTTTTAGAGATTTATTGAAAGAAAAAGGTATTCTTACAATTATCTTTGATTCAGGCGACGCCCTCTGGATAAGACTCCTCGAAAGACTCAGGAAGCCTGTCGATTACGTAGGTTCCAGAGGCGCAATGCTGAAGAAAGGGGATCTAGAGCAAATCCTAATGAGTTTAGGCTTCCAGATATTAAAAGCTGTTCCTATAACTTTTATGCCCCTATCAACCCTTCAATACGTTCCTATCCACCTCTTTAGGTTAGTAGAACTCTTCGATAAACCGATAAAAAGAGGGAGAATCACGTTTATAGCATCTAGTAAATGCAGTGTGCTATATCGAACTAATCCCCTTCTTGAAGGAGAGTGACTATTTAAGATGGGCTTATTGAGACAGAAAAGGTCTAAGGAAATTTTGATCATCCCCACAATTCTACTCTTACATACAATTATTCTATTTCTCCCTTACTGGCTTAACGGATACAAACCTCCAGTGGGCTGGGATACACCGATCTATATTCTTAATGTAGAGATCATAGAAAATAAGGGCCTCTACGCATTTTTTCAACAAAACAACCAAATACTCTTCTACAGCATCTCTGAATACTTCATCTCCACGCTTTTACGAATTTCCCCTATTGTCCTTGAAACCTTCCTACCCCTCATCATGGGAGCCTCGCTCACCTTGATAAACTATTTAATAATTAAAGAATTGTACAATTCCAAGAAATTAGAAATTCTAGTCCTAATCTTCTCCATCCTCAACGTTAACACCATGCGTTTGGTCTGCGATTTACACAGGAACCTTTTTTGCCTCATATTAGTTGAGATCGCTCTGTTCCTCATACTCCCAAAGTATTTGAGGGAACCCACGAAAATGAGAGGTACGATCTTGATTCTGCTGTTGGTCTTGGCAGGGATATCCCAGATGGAGACTTTCTTTATAGCTACGGGAACATTGTTCTGCTTATTTTTATTCTCATTATCAGTTAAATCTTTCAATAGGGCTAAACATCTCTCCCTTATTGCGGTCGCCCCTCCCCTCCTAGTTATCCTAATAAATACCCCATTCTTATCCGCTTTTCTGAGTAAACACATGGTCTTTAATCCCGCTATCACGAGTCCGCCTGCCCCCAAAGTAGAAGACTACATAGAGTTTCTCGGAGGCCCTTTGATTCCATTATATCTTATTGGCCTATATCTCTCAATAGAGAGATACAGGAAAAAACAGGGGAACCTACACCTATCACTTTTCGTTTGGAACATCCTTCTCCTCACCGGATCTTTTCTCCCCTTTTTTGGCGTTATAATTCCTAGTTGGCGCTTCCTATTACTTACAACCGTTCCGATTATGTTAACGATTGGTTTAACAATCCTCTCCCGATCGAAGAACTCCTTTTTATTGAGAGCTGAAAATCCAACCCAAACTAATAAAGTTCTCATGGTTTCCGCTTTAATTCTTCTCGCTCCCCTCGTTTCTTACGTAGTTTACACACCAAGATACCTTCGCCCATGGATTTCCAACGAAGCCTACGAAAAATTGACATGGATCAGCACACTTAATAGAACCGATCCAAGCATATTCGTGATATATTTTAACCATGGACCATGGACCTACAGTTATATTGATTTATATAATAATTGGATTAAGGCAATCCTTGGCCCTAATACAGGTCTTTACTTTGGTCAAGTCGACGCATTGTTGTTAGGATTACCAACCCCCTGTAGTGATGAGAAGGCAAATCGGACATCGTACGGGCTTTGGCAATATGTTAGTAGCCTGAACGTAAACGAGTCTGATATCTATCTAATTGATGACTGGTACCCCGTAGCTAATCAGACAATTCTCGTAGAGATTTATCCAGGAATCTACAAGGTCGTGCGCGCTTGAAGGAGTCTGGCTCTCGCAATATAAGAATTCGGATGAACAGATATACAAAGGTAAACCTAGATCGCCTCTAGGAAAAAACTACGTAAGTTGAGTAGATTGAAAGTTTGGCTATGGCTAGAGCCTAGATTTTGCTGGAGGAAGAAGTGTAAGTGAGGATAATCCAAGTAGTTCAGAGATTCCATCCCGCTGTGGGAGGGGCTGAAACTCAAGTGAAACTGATTTCAGAAGAGTTAGCTAGAAGAGGACATCAAGTAACAGTTGTAACAACCGATAGCCTCTCACCTATGGACATCCCAACCCTTCTTCATCCTAGGAGAAGGAGCACGAAAAATCTACCTAAATACGAAAAAATCGACGGATACGAGGTATATAGACACAAGGCCGTCTTCAGATTTTATGGAGCATTATTAACTACACCTATGATCAAGTTGCTGAGGAAGAAAGCCGATATAATCCACGCCCACAGCTTCTATGTTACCACATCGGTTACAGCAGCGATAATTGCTAAACTTAGAGGTATTCCATTCGTACTCACAGCCAATGACGCCACAATTGGATTACACAGTTCGATAATAGAGAGGATTTGTTCGTACGCTTATAATAAGACTGTGGGTAAAATTCTGGGTTTCGCCTCAACGAGGATAATCGCCGTATCAGATGCAAATAAGATTGACTTAATTAAAGCAGAACT
>Ga0315310_10001084_pt1 | contig 17169 bp, 13 predicted proteins | sample TDP5_MG_FD_203630 | JGI IMG/M metagenome (GOLD analysis project Ga0315310, IMG submission 203630) | Freshwater sediment microbial communities from Lake Towuti, South Sulawesi, Indonesia - TDP5 | ecosystem: Environmental > Aquatic > Freshwater > Lake > Sediment | place: Indonesia: South Sulawesi... | reverse complement strand
TAGAGCACGACTAACCGACATCGAAGCCCAACTGACACAATTAGACAAAGACTTCAAAGCTGGCAAAATAAGCGGCGACGAATACGCCGAGCAAAGACAACGCCTAAAACAGACCAAAGCTGGCCTCGAAGACGAACTGCATCGAATGGGAGTTGTAACCTAGTCCATCTGAAGCCATTTCAGAAACCAATATATCACTGGTCGCGGCTTTTCAAGTTCTCATGAACCTTTGGAGAGACATACCTGCAGGCGACAATCCGCCGACCATAGTTAACGTCGTCATCGAGATTATAAGCGGTTCCAGAGACAAGTACGAATACAAGATAGATTGGGACGCCTTTGTGCTAGACCGCGTTCTACACTCATCGGTCGTTTTCCCAGTTGAATACGGATTCATTCCGCAAACGTGGTATACCGACAACGACCCCTTAGACGTCATGGTTCTAAGCTACGAACCCCTAGAAGTAGGCTGCATAGCGAAGACCCGTGTAATTGGAGCCCTAGTCATGGAAGACGAAGAAGGAGAAGACCCCAAAATACTATCCGTGCCAACAGGCGAACCAAGATTCGACGGAATCAACGATCTTTCAGGAGTTCATCCGCATAAGCTGTCAGAAATTCAAGAGTTCTTTGAAGTGTACAAGAGGCTGGAGCCAAAAAAATGGGTTAAGTTCAAGACTTGCAAGAACGCAAAGGAAGCCGAGAAAATCGTTGAATACGCACTCAATCTTTTTAAACAGACGAAGGCTTCTGAACGTTCGAAATAGATCGACTCCTAATCTAATCAATTGCTGAGTGGACGATTCTTCCACCAACAATTGTCATAACAACTTTGACGTCCCTGATTTTTTCAGCCTTAACCTTCAATGGACTCTGCGACAAGACTGTAAAGTCCGCAAATTTGCCCACCTCAATAGACCCCTTAACTTTCTCTTCAAAAGACAAGTAAGCCGCATTTATTGTGTAGGTTTGCAAGGCCTCCTCAACAGTTATGCATTCTTCTGGAAACGACTGTCTTGCAACCGCAGCCCAAATTCCGAGCAGCGGGTTCAGAGGCTCCGCGGGAGAGTCAGAACTGGCGGCGACAGGTATGCCGCTTCTTAAGAGCGATTTGAAAGGATAGGTCCAACGCGCCCTTTTTGATCCCAGACGGTTCTCAATCCAGAAGTCTGTTACCAGAAAATGAGGCTGCACGCAAACCAGCAAGCCTGACGCCTTAATCTTTTTGATCAAACTTGGGCTCAAAACCGAAACGTGCTCTATGCGATGCCTATGTCTTCTTACAGTCTCTTCGCCCAAGACTTCCTTAAATGCCCTTAATGTTTCAGTTACTGCCAAGTCGCCAATAGCGTGAATAGCAATCTGGAAGCCAGCCTCATCTGCTTTCCTAATCATAGCTTTCAACTCCTCGTAGCTGTGATTCAGAATTCCTCTTGTTGATGGGTCATCTGCATATGGCTTCTTCAATGCGGCTGTTCGGGCTCCAAGTGAGCCATCTGTCAAGACTTTCAGGCATCTCAGCTTGAGAAAATCATCGCCCAAGCTCCTGCGCCCGTACTTGTTCAGACATTCCCACAAAACCACTGAGTAGACTCTGAGAGGCAATCGTCCTTGTTTTCTCAGCTTCTTCAATGCTTCGATTTCATCAGGTTTGTAGGCGAACCAGTGAACGCTTGTGAGACCAGCCTTCACAGCTTCTACGGATGCCTTGCTGCAGACTTCAAGCTGTTCTTCCTGGCTTGGCTCTGGAAGATTCCAAACGGCGTCGTTGGCTCCCTCAAGAAGAATGCCGGTTAGTTCACCAGTTCTCGGCTCTCTGTTGACTAGTTCACCCCATGAAGCCGCTGTCTCTTTGTTTATCATAGCTATCTCTAGGGCTCTGCTGTTCGCTACGCCAATGTGCCCACAAACTCGGTTGAGAATAACTGGATTGTGAGGCGAAGCCTTGTCCAAATCCCAACGAGTTAGATATCGCTTCTCCTTGAAGAGCTCTTGGTCCCATCCTCGACCTTGAATCCACCGATCTCTTTCTGTATCTTTCACCCTTGCCCCCAGTTTGGCCAATATTTCCTCAATTGAAGAAGCGCCTCTCAAATCCAGCCATTGAAACGGTTGACCCAAAGTCATCATGTGTGCGTGCGCGTCGATGAAGCCGGGAACAACTGTCTTATTCTTCACGTTGATGATCTTGGTCTTGTTGCCTATCAGCCGCTTGATCGTCTCGTTGCTGCCGACTTCGACGATTCTTCCACCCTTGGTGGCTACAGCCTGAGCCCTAGGAGTCTGCTTGTTCATGGTCATTATGTCGGCGTTAATCAGAACCGAGTCTGCTTGCACTTTGTTCACGTTCCCTACTCTTCTATCTACTCGAGCACTATTAAGAAATTAACCGCAGAAATGACGGCGATAGACTTTCAGTGACCAAGCTTCTGGTTGATTCTGCGGTTCAAAAAGGCGGAGATTGTCACCGAGTTTCTACAGTGACCAGATCTGAAGCACTTAGCAGTTTGTGCGCTTTCTTGACTTCTTCGGTGAATTCGAAGTCCTCGTTCAGTTGAATGGTAGCATCCAGCTTCATGTAAAGAACCTCAAGAATTCTCCTTTCAATGACCTTTGCGCCGAATCCAAAAATCCTCTTTAAGCCGTCATCGAATGCTTCAGGATCAATAGAAGATTGATCAAAACGAATCGCGTTGTGCCGTTGTAAATGGAAAAGTACAATATCCGAAATGGAAGGACCGATGCTGTTCAAGCCTTCCTGTATGGCTGCAACTAGAAACGCATTGAACTTGGGTCGTTGTGGCATCAAGAGACATCACTGGCAGTGCTAAGGTACGTAAGGCATCAACGACATACCACGGTCTGAAACAACAATATGACTGTAGTTTAAAGTATGGCTAGTGCCTCTCATCTTGCGTACTACGGCACGTTTTCGAATACCCTCTCTTTCCTCAATAGTCTCGAATAGAATTATCCCATCGGCAACGAATTCCTCAAAACCAAGCCCAATTGTCTTCGATCCCGCGGGAAGCTCCACCAGCATAAGCGTAGTGCAACCGCTTCTGCTCATTAACTTGACCAACATGTGAAGTATTATTCTCGCGTCGATCTTTTTGCTGAATGCTTGAGCCATGGCAGTGAACGAATCCACCACCAGCCTCTTTGCACCCATCTCCAGAACCTCCCTCGACATCAAACCGATTGTCGATGAGACACTATCCTCACGAGTCGTTATGAAATCCAGAAATTTGAATTTCCCCTGACTTTCCAACGTTTGAAAACCAAGACCGAATCTCTTCATGTTGTCAATGAAGAACTCTCTTCGCTCGGCGAAAGACACGTAGACGCCGGTCTCATCAAGGTTCTTTGCTCCATGATAAAGGAAATGGGCTGACGCGATAGTTTTGCCAGAGCCTGCAGATCCCGCCAGCAGAATTAAGCTACCTCTTGGAAAACCGCCTTCAATCATGTAGTCTAGCCCACTTATGCCTGTGGGTGCTCTATCTGTTAGCACACTTACTTCTTGGACTGTTATTAAAATCGCCTTCTCAGCTCAATGCTTTAACTTTGTGATGGCTTCGCCTATTCTCCTATCTCAAATGACCCTGCGTATTAATCAATTATGAATCGACAAACTGTATCATGGCTAATATCAATATCTGATTTCGGAATTGTATGAGAAGTCCATATTGGATTTCAAATTCATATGTGTTAAATTCAGCCGCCTTTGACATCTCCATACAGAAACCAAGCCAACAATGGATGAAAACGTCTCGAGTACATGAACATCTCGAAAACGCGGCGACCGCTCATGTTCAAGCACGAGCTTAATTTCCTACGCGATAGGTTAAGGATTCTGTTATTATTGATTATCTTCATTCTTCCAATGCCACGAGTAAAGGGCGCGGATGGCATCATTGACGTGACTTATTACCCGAGCAGTTATAACATTGCCACAGGCACACATTTCTCTGGAGGATTTCCAACAAGCCTCCAAACCGTTGATTCAGACTATTTCATCGTAAATAGTTCAGGATCAGCAACATCGACAAATGCTTATAACCCTACGAGCTATAGTCCTGTGGGCAACACCACTCTCTCTTCTGGTACCGTCGGGAATCTTGCTTCAAACGACGGCATCTATATGACTTTTCAAAGTTATCAAAACACCAGTTGCATCCTTCAGCATAGCAATTCAAGCAATGCTGAGTCTTCCACCACAAGCGGAGCCTACGTTGACAAAGTGACATTGACCTTTACGCCCAGTTTGACTGGAAATCACTTGATAATCGCCTCTGCAGAGTTGAGGAGCAGCTCTAACGCATACGCTGTTCAGGTCCAAATGACTATAGACGGAGTCACCTACGCCAATCCGATGTGGCAACCAGACGATCCTAACACTTGGGAATCCTTCTTCACCAGCAAAGTGATCAACTTCAACACAAGTGCTCATACGATTGGAATTAAATATGCATCCGAAGACGCTGCACAAACTGTCACAATCCGAAATGCGAGAATAATGGCTTTGCTCCTTTTTGATTTTGTGGCTAATGAAACAGAAGGCGAACAGGCAGTAACTTCTGGAACCTACGTTGACATAGTCTCGAAGACTTTTGTGCTTTCAACACCTGGCGTCTATCTGATTTTGGCGACTGCAGAAGTAAATGCAGCATCCACTGCTTACAGCATCTCAACTAGGCTTGAAATAGACGGCGAAGCCAAAGACATCATGGCAACTGAAGGAGAAGCTGTCACTGACTATGAGATCTTTGCAGCTCATAACGTTACGGCTTTGTCAGCAGCATCTCACACTGTCAAGATTCGAGCCAGTCGAGAAACAACCGGCACAATGTACATACGACGAGCAAGAATTACAGCCGTACGACTGACAGATTATTATGATTACCGGACTAGTGGAAGCGAGCAACTGTCATCTACAACCTCTACAACTTGGGTGGACAAAGCAACCTTGACTTTTACTCCAAGCACTCAAGGAGACTATCTGGTCATGGCTACAGCCAAAATCAGTCTCACTACTTCGTCCGCTGGCATTCAACCTGCCATTAATTTTACAATGGACGGCGCGCAAATTGGTTATTGGCAAGCTGGGTTGTCTGATGCAACCGACTTCCTAGCTTTTGCAGCTATGGTAAACGTTCCACTTTCCGCAGTGTCACACACGTTTAAAATCGCTTATCGTACGACGAACGCGTTTTTCATGGCTTCTATAAGAGATGCCAGAATAGTTGCAGCTAGACTGGCTCAACAATTCGTTTCAGAAGTCGAGTTTACAGGTGTTTCCGACGCCTACAACTGGGCTCGACTAGCTGTTAGCGTGGATTCAAGATGGACCGTTGGCTATGTGTCTGTTTGCATCCAAGTTTACGATTACCAAAATTCTCAGTATCCTGACCCAGGTCAGGCATACAGCGCCTACGTGTCCAGCGGAACCGCCGATACCGATGAACTTCACACAATAAACATTTCAGACAATCCACTTTACTACACGAACTCTACAGGACATTGGAAGGTGAGAATAAGAGGTGTAAGGAACACTGGAGTTCAGCCATCTCAGTTTGATTTCGAAGCTGATCATGTTGAGTTCAAGTCTACCTATTATAGCGAGTACACGGTTGCCACGGAGTTCTTGTTCTCATTTCTGACCTCTAACGTGCCCATTCAGCTCAACTTCACCATCGTGAGCCAGTACAGCTCGATTGGTGTGAGCGTCGCGGTACAAGCCTGGAACTATTCAGCCTCTGCCTACGCAACGAGCGGTCAGGCATCCCTCCAGTATATATCTTCCGGATCGGACGAAACCGTATTGCTCAAGATTGATGTTAACCCCCAGTTCTTCGTCTCAGCCCAAAGTGCGAAAATAAGGATTTTAGGTGTGCTCTCAACGATAGACGAATTCTGGCAAGAGATAAACCAAGTGAAACTAGTCCACAGCTATGTTAATTCACCTCCCGTGTTAAATCCTATTGGCAACAAAATCGTTGGCGAGCTAACTACGCTGACTTTCACGGCTACCGCCACTGATGTTGACGTGCCGGCTCAACCCTTAACCTTCACACTTAATGTAAATGCGCCGAGTGGAGCTCTTATTACGGCAGATGGCGTTTTCACTTGGACCCCGACAGAGGAGCAGGGTCCGGGCAACTATCTGATAAGAGTAACAGTGTCGGATGGGCTGTTGGTTGATTACGAAGACATTTCGGTTACAGTGTTTGAGGCGCACATTCACGATTTAGCCGTAACTAATGCCACAGCGTCGCCAACCAACATAGACTCGGGACAAGTTGTGACAATTACGGTTACTGTGAGAAATCAGGGCACCGCCACGGAAACGTTCAACATAACTGTCTTCTACGACGAAACTCCAATTGAAACAAAAACTGTAAGTGGACTAGTCCCTAGCGGAATTCAAATTCTAGAGTTCCTGTGGAATACTTCGGGCTTGAGTGACAGGAGTTACGGAATCCGAGCTGAGGTGAGCACGGTTTCTGGTGAGACTGAAAAGAGCAACAACGTGTACACTGCTTCAGTCGTAACGGTAGGCGGGCACACCTCATTGTCGTCACCTGATTGGGCTATTGTGCTCTTATCTGCATCGCTCTTGGCCTTTGGCATAATATTCCTGCTGCTTTTACGGAGGCGTAAGAAAAAAACGAAACCTCGATCCATCAAAGAAACCGATTCGTTCTATGTGCAGCTTGGGATGACACATCGACAGATGGCGGGTAAAAAAATACTGCTGGAGATCGATCCCACATCAGACTATAACTTATCCCTTTCAAGCTTTGTATCAGAAACCCAGAAAAACGACGAGTTGCTCTTCATCGTCACAAACAGAAACAGCAATTTGCATTCGTCCTTTTCTGAAGCAGCAAACGCAAGGTTCCTCCTCTTGACCTCGAAAACACATTATCCACAACAGATAAATGAAAGGGAGACCCTTCTGCCAGCCGACGATCTTTCGGTTCTGCTTGATGCCTGCACTAGGATACAGGGAGTCGATGCCAAGAAAACGGTGAATCTGCTTTTTGACAATTTATCCGATGTCATACTCAGATGCGGTTTCGAGAAAACCTACAATTTCATACGTCTTCTTCTCGAAGCAATTTCGTCTCCCAAGACTACAGCTGTCTTTGTTTTCAACCCAACAGCACATGACCAAGAGATCGTGTCTTCAACGAGAGGGCTTTTCCGGAGGCAGATAACCTATTCAGACAGCGCGCAGAGTTAAGCAGCTTGGAAAAAGCGGTCGGACCTGTCAGTAAAGCCTGATTCCATTGGCCCGAGTACGCAATCACGACGATTCCGAAGAGCACGAACGGAGGGCGCCCATTATATCCAATATCTGACGCAATGTCTTCCCCAGTCGTCATCATGTCCAGAAACTTGAATTCGATCTGCCCTTCCAGTGAAAGTGATAATGCCAAATCTGATTCTGAATTCACATGTGTTAAATGCAACAATTCTTGAAACCTTTAACGTTCAACCGCGGTCAACTGCCCAAGGGCGATTCGTCATCTGAGATGTTGCGAAAGGCGCAAGCTGCGTATGTTGACACATAAACGTCACCTCGAGAGGAAGATTCAAACTTCGATTATGATACTGCTCACTGTTTTTCTTGTAGTTGTGCTAGTTGATTGTGCCAATGGAGCAGAATACTCAACTTATTATGCTACCGACTATGAAATCCTAGATGGGGCATATCTTTCTGGAAGCGTCCAAACAAGTCTCCAAAACGTAGATTCAGATTACTTTGTAGTTGGCAGTTCCGCGTCAGCGACCTCCGTCTCACTGCATGACCCTTCGACCTACAGCCTTTTCGGACAAACAGCCTACGTATCAGGCGTGACAGGCGATTTGGTATCAGACAACGGCGTTCACATGGCTTACCGTAGCTACCCCACAGAAACATCCGCTAAAACCCTTTATGCCCATCAAGAAGCAACAACAATTGGAGGTAGTTCATACTACACTACCAAACCCGAAGGCGTGGACTTAACAGGCATAACCTTGTTCGCTTCCATGGATACGACTGGAAGACAACTCGTAGGAAGGTTTGTTCACCCACTAATTGGCATGAGTTCCATACCTGCGAGCACATGGACAGAATTTTATAGAACATGGAGAACTTCAGACCCCATTATCAGCTACGACTCGTATGGCTCCGGAAACAACGCCGATGGAACTGCGAGTATTATATGGTCACATGTTGTTGGCTCCGCAGCCAACAGACTCATAATGGTTGGCATATCAATCAGAACGGTGACAGTCTCAGTTCTGAATGTAACTGTCGGCATGCAATTGGCAACTTTCCTTAGAAGCGACATCCGTGGCACGGAGGTTACGGGAGAGATATGGTATCTCGTCAACCCCGACCCTGGTCCCAAGACGGTAACGGTCACGCTCTCAGGCATCTCTAAAGCAAGTGGCGGAAGCGTAAGTTACACTGGAGTCGCACAGACAAGCCCGATTGACAATCACCGTGGACTCTCATATGGCGGTGAGACTCCCTCGATATCGTTAACCACAACTACAGACAATGATTGGATTTTTTCAAACCTAGCCATTTCCGGAACAGCAACAGCTGTTGTACACGGCAATGGACAAACACACCGTTACTACGACATCGGAACAGGTGGAGGCGGAACAAGTCGCGCTGGCAGTGACGGAGACGATGAACCGACAACCACTGCAGGCTCTTACGTTATGTCTTGGAACATGAGTTGGTATTCGGACGTGATTGCGCAGTCTGTTGCAGTTAAACCAGCACCCTCTCCAGCAGGTCACATAGACATTGATGTCTCAATTCTAGAATCAGACGGAACAATACGCACAGCGATTGCAAATAATGTTGCTGATTCGGCAGGTTTGACAGCCTCACCTGCGACGCTCTCTGGAACGTATTCTTGGGCAACTTATGCGATTGTAGACCAAACAGACTACCTTGAAATAGACTATTATGTCGAGGTTACGGCAGCCACTCTCGGCATGGTAGCGTTTCTCAGAATAGACGATAACGCCTTGCCACTTTCGGAACAAACGAGAATGGCTAACGTGATGCTCCCAGACGAATATACTGCAGAAGTTGAGTTAACAGGCACCTCTAACACGTATAGTTGGACGGAACTTGAGTGGGCTGTGGACAGCTCTTGGACAGTTGGCGCTGTGGCTGTCACAATGCAGCTTTATAATCATAATATTGGCGGCTACCCAACAGGCGGAAACGGCTTCATCTCATACACAACAAATGCCACGGCAAACACGGATGAAACAAAAGCGCAAACAATAACGACAGATCCCCAACAGTTCCGCGACGCCGCGGGAAACTGGAAAATCAAGGTTAAAGGCGTAAAGACAACCAACACGCCTTTTGATTTCAAAGCAGACTTGATGGAGATCAGGGCAGTATACCTCAGTGAACACACAGTTGCAAGCGAATTCCTGTTCTCATCTATGACTACAAACAGTCCGACGCAGCTTAGCTTCACTGTGGTAAGCGAATACGATGTTGCCGATGTCTCAATCACTATTCAAGTTTGGAACTTTTCATCTTCAACATATACAAGTAGCGGCCAAGGCTACCTGAGATATGTATCATCAGGCGCAAATGATACTAGAACTCTGAGTATCAGCAATAACCCACGTCTCTGCGTCTCAAACGGTACCGCAAGAATCAAAATCATAGGCACATCTCAGACCACAATCCAGTATCGGCAGAAGATAAACCGCATTGCACTTGTTTATGTCTCGTCCGGTTCATTTAACTGGCTCACAGCGTTCATGTACATCTTACCCGTGCCCTTTGCGGTGCTGTTTCTCTGGTTTCTGGGACTCAGGCGCAAAAAAAACGCTGAAGGCAGGGTTCGGAAGAAGGCAGACATGTTCTCTGAGCAGTTTGGAATGACACACGATCAGATAATAGGCAAAAAGATACTTTTAGAGATTGATCCCGCCTCAGACTATAACGTGGCTCTTTCAGGTTTTGTCGCTGAGGCTAAGAAAAACAGAGAGCCGCTATTCATCTTGACAAATAAGAACAGTGGACTGCATTCTGTGTTCTCCGAAGCTAACAACATTAATTTTCTGCTTCTGACCTCGAAGACCCATTATCCACAACAGATCAACACGAAGGAAACACTCCTTCCCGAGAGCGATCTTTCAGTTTTGCTTGACGCCTTCGTCAAAGTGCAAAAGGGTGAAGCTGGAAAAACCTTAAACATTCTCTTTGACAATCTCTCAGACCTAATCCTAAGATGCGAGATCGAAAAAACCTACAACTTCACACGTTTACTGCTCGAGGCTATTTCATCTCCCAAGACGACGGCTGTCTTCGTCTTCAACCCTAGAGCACACGACCAAGAGATAGTATGTTCAATGAGAGGACTTTTTCATAAACAACTAGCCTATTCGAAAAACGGTCCGCAATTAGGAACTTTGTGAGACATTGCAGGTGAGTCTTGTCAGTAGAAGCTGATTCCAGTGACCGAGTAAACAATAAAGACGATTCCGAAGAAAACGAACAGAGCAGCAGTCAACCTTCTCACATGGTTCATAGGCAGACGCCTCAAGAATCTTGCTCCCAACAAAACACTGAGACCGGTAACAACAATAAATGCACTTATCATGCCGACGAAAACGAGCACGGGAGAGTAAAAGTCGGCTGCCAAAGCGATTACAGCGAATTGAGTCTTGTCGCCGAGCTCCATCAAGGTAACCAGTGAAAAAGAAGTGGCCAATGAGAGGCCTCCCTCTTTGGGTTTCACTTCAGGCTTACCTTTGGAGAACCATGTGAGAACACCGAACACGATGAACACCAGACCGGAACCAAATGATATCCATCTCATCGGCAGAACTGTGGCAAGGGCCTCTCCAAGAAGAACTCCTACGCCATCAACTACTAGAAAGCCAAGCATAGCGCCTGCAAAGACTGATCTTGAGGAGCATCTGGAACACAGGGAAATGGCTGCAAGCTGGGTCTTGTCGCCAAGCTCAGCCAAAGCCACAATGATAAACGTGGAAAAAAGCGGCACCAAATCCACAGTGCTCAGCTCTTCTGCTCTTGCTTCTGCTTCATAAGATACTCGTGGATGGCGCGAGCCGCTTTCTTGCCGGCGCCCATGGCGCTGATTACTGTTGCCTCTCCGGTCACTATATCTCCGCCGGCATAGACTCCTTCCAAACTGGTTTTGCCGCTTTCGTCACAAGTGATGATTGTGCCCCACTTGGTGGTTTCAAGTCCTTGAGTGGTGCGCTGGATAATCGGGTTTGGAGTACGTCCAATCGCCACAATGACGGTGTCAACGTCCATGATGAATTCGGAGCCCTTTACCGGTATAGGTCGGCGTCTTCCAGATTCGTCCGGTGGTCCAAGCTCCATGCATATGCATTCCATGGCTTTAACCCAGCCCTTCTCGTCTCCAAGGAACCTGATAGGGTTGGCTAAGAACTTGCACGCTATTCCTTCTTCCTCAGCGTTTTCGATCTCTTCAAGTCGAGCTGGCATTTCCTCTCTTGAACGGCGGTAGACTATGCAGACCTCGTCCGCGCCTAAACGAAGCGCGCATCGGGCAGAGTCCATAGCTACGTTGCCGCCGCCTATAACCGCCACACGCTTCCCGATCCTAATCGGCGTGTCGTATTCCGGAAACGCGTAAGATTTCATAAGATTGACTCTAATCAAAAACTCGTTAGCGGAGTATATTCCACCGAGGTTCTCGCCTGGAATCTTCATGAACTGAGGCAGCCCAGCTCCTGTTCCAATGAACACTGCGTCGTAGCCAGTCTGAAGCAACTCAGGAATAGTATACGTTCTTCCCACGAGGCAGTTGGTCAGAACCTCGGCGCCGAGCTTCTTCACATAGTCAACTTCAGCCTGAACAATGCTCTTGGGTAGACGAAACTCCGGGATTCCATACATTAGCACGCCACCTGTAAGGTGGAGCGCCTCAAAAATCACAACCTCATGCCCAAGCTTAGCTAATTCTGCTGCAGCTGTGACTCCAGCGGGTCCAGCGCCTATGACGGCAACCTTCTTACCTGTTGACGCAATCCTTTCTGGAATCTTGACTTCATTCAGTCTTTCCCAGTCAGCAACAAACCTTTCCAGACGCCCTATGCTAACAGGGTCGCCTATCTTGCCCAGCACGCATTCTTTCTGACACTGCTCTTCCTGTGGACACACGCGTCCGCAAACGGCTGGAAGGCTATTCTTCTCCTTTACCTTCTGGATGGCAGCCTCAAAGTTCTTCTCTTTAATCAGCTTGATGAACGCAGAAATCTCAACTTCAACCGGACAACCCTTCACACATTTTGGTTGGGGACACTGCAGACAACGACCAGCCTCTTGCAGTGTTTGTTCCTCAGTGTAGCCTAAAGCTACTTCATTGAAGTTGTGTCTGCGAGTCTCTGGTCTCTGCTTGGGCATTTGCACTGCTTCTTTCTGAACCTTAGGTTTGGGTTTAGCTTCAGCCAAAGACCTCGCCGCCAAGCTTCTCCCATGAAAGGGAGCTCAGCCTTTCCTCGGGCAGGAACAAACGCTGTCTCTTGATCAACTCGTCGAAATCAACCAAATGCCCTTCAAATTCAGGACCGTCGATGCAGGCAAACTTTGTTTCGTCACCAACTGTTACCCTGCAGACGCCACACATGCCCATGCCATCAACCATGATAGGCATAAGGGTTACAACAGTAGGCATTCCGTAGGGCTTGGTGATCTCGCACACAGCTTTCATCATGCTCACAGGACCCATCGCAACGCATCTGTCAAACTTCTCCTTCGCCAAGACTTTCTTCAGAAACTCAAGTCCCTTCGAACCCTTTGATCCGTCATCAGTTGCAACGTAGACCTTATCGCTCAACTCCTTCATTTCGTGTTCAAAGAACAAGAGATCCTTTATTCTGGCTCCAACCACTGTTGTTATCGTATTTCCAGCTTCGCGGAGGGCTTGAACCTGCAGACGCATAGGAGCAACCATGACTCCCCCGCTGATGCACAGGACTTTTCCAAAGTTCTTGATCTCAGAGGGATTTCCAAGAGGTCCCGCGATGTTGGAGACGCAGCCACCCTCCTTCAGCAGGCCAAGCTGCTTGGTTGTTTTGCCAACCTCGTTGAAAGCGAAGGTTATCGTTCCCCTTTTTGGATTGTATCCGGCTATTGTTAAGGGGATGCGTTCACCTTTCTCATGAGTGACCAGAATTATGAATTGGCCAGGTTTGGTCTTTTCGCTAATCTCCCTTGCCTCAACCTCGAACAGCTTGATCTTTGGTGCCAGCTCTCTTTTTTGGACGATCTTATACATGTGATTCCTCCACAGACTTCGAGATCGCATGAGGGGTTGAGGCAACTGCTTTTATGAACTCCGTCAGTTTCTGATTGAATTCGCCGACGCTTCTGGGTGAAGAAGCAACGAATTCGAATCTTTCTGAGAGATTCTGTTTTTCTAAAGCCTTCTTCAAAACTGCAAGGTTTCTGTCAGCCGTGTCTCTGCCTTTTTCAAGTTTGCAGTCGTCTTCTGAACAGACTACAGCCATGACTCCGTCAAACCCATTGTGCAGAGCCTGAACGACGTGCACCGGATCAAGAGCTTTGAAGCAGGGAATCTCCATGGCCACTGCTTTTTTCTCAAATAGGCGGCTTTCAGACGAGTCCAAGGCTGAGAACTCAGACCATTGGCAGCAGAAAACCAGAATAGTTGGAGAAACTCCTTCAGCCCTCAACTGCCTAGCAGCCTTTCCGTAGCTTTTTATCAGATTCGAGACCCTGTCAAATTCGTAACCTTTTAACTGTAGAGCAAGATGTGGACAAACGAGGGCGCAGGCGCCACAGCCCACGCATAGGTCGGAATTTATTTTTGGAGTTGCGAATGCCTCAGCCTCTATCGCTTCGTAGGGGCATACGAAGACGCATTTGTCGCAGCCAACACACTTGTCGGTTTCGTACACTGCCTTTCTTGAGGATTTGATCACTTTCAAAGTGTCTTTGCCATAGCCTAGTTGCTCAAGCAAGGCTTTGCTAAGCGTTAGCCTTCTTGTGTTAACCTTTGTGCCCTCTTTGAACCTGCAGAAGTCGTCTTCACACTGAATCGAGACAATATTCTTGATTCCAAGTTTCAGTGCACCAAAAACAAAATCGGTTGGCATGCGACCGGCGCAAGGAAGACGCAGCGGAATATACTGCTTTATGTTTAGTCCTTTTTCTTCCAGTATTTCTTCGACCTCGCATGTTGTTGGTGAGTTTCCTCTGCACATCAGGACAAGCGTATCACTTTTTCTTTCTTCGCGCAGTGTACTGACGCGGCCTAGCAAGTTTTCATAGTCATAATAGGCGATTTCAATTGCCGTTGCTGGGCATGCGCTGTAACAGATTCCGCAGACTTGGCATTTTTGCAGGTCGATGTTAACCTCACCCGTGTCTTCATTCCGCGTTATGGCTTTGTATGGGCAGATAGAGGAGCATATTGAGCACCTGCTACAATGGTCTTGGTTAATTTCAACGGCAACTGCACGAGGCTCTTTCATTTGATACGCGCCCGTTTCCGTGTTTCGACAGGTTCTGCATGGGAGGTTAGAAGGTTGTGAAGAGCCCATCCGAAAATATAATGCTTTTGGAAATCCTTTGCCTTTGCAGTAACCGCGAGTCTAATCGCTAAGCTAAAGTTGCTACCTAGCCTCTGCGGAGACAAGACCTAGAAAATGAGCATAAAACCGTTGGGCTAATTTCTCCTCAGGCTGGTACGTTCTAAGACGATTGATAAGTTCATCAAAATCAACCCGATGTGCGTCAAACTCTGGACCATCAACGCAGGCGAACTTGATCTGGCCACCCACGGTTACTCTGCATGCACCGCACATGCCCATTCCATCTACCATTATTGGGTTCAAGCTGACAATGGTCTTGATGGCATGAGGGCGTGTGACATCTGACACAGCCTTCATCATCAAGGGTGGGCCAACAGCGTACACAAAAGGAAACTCGCGCCCCTCTTCAAGCAACGATCTTAACAGGTCGCTGACAAAGCCTTTGTAACCTTCTGAGCCATCGTCAGTGCAGATGTAAATTTCGTCGGAAACCCTTCTCATCTCGTCTACCATTACGAGTAGATTCTTGGTTCTCGCACCCAGAATAGACGTGACTGTGTTTCCCTCTTCTCTGAGCGCTTTGGCAATTGGATAAGCTGTTGCTATACCGATGCCTCCGCCTATAACTGCGACTGGGCTGTATGGTCTGATGTCGCTTGGGTTTCCTAAAGGTCCAACGATGTCTAGAATTTCGTCTCCAACTTCGAGCGTGCCTAATTTTCCGGTAGATACGCCGACTTCTTGGAAAATTAGTGTGATTTCTCCTTTCTCTCTTTGCCAATCTACTATTGTAAGCGGGAATCTTTCACCCTTGTCATCTGTTCGCAGTATTACGAATTGTCCTGGTTTGGCTGTTTTAGCAATAGCTGGTGCACTGACCTTGAACAGTTTGATGTGGGGAGCAAGGTGTTGTGCGGCAATAATTCTGTTCAAGGTAAATGCCCCTTTGTTATGTCTTGTCTTATATTTATGATAAGAGTAGAAAATAATCTATAAGCTTTTCGGGAAAATGCCGGTTAGAAGAAACTAATGACTAGCAAGGTTCTTCGAGCATAGATTTCAGGTCATGTATCTGCCATTTCACGATATGAATTTCAAAGTTATACTCTTGCCCCGCAAAACGTCTCGTCAACTCTTGCACGACCTCCGCGTCCACGTCTTCTGGAAGTCTCCACTGACGCGAGTACGCTCGCCGCCTAAGATAGGTCAAATATTCGTCTGCTTTGGCAACCATAGAGACTGCGCGCACGTCCTTCGCCGGCTTGATGATATCTTTAAGTTGACCCTCTGCCCGTCCAACATACCCAACAGTGTACCCCTTCTCTTCCGCCAAATCCTCGTATGCCTGAGAGACAGGGCTTCTACTGGGCACGTGAACGACTGAGAAAAATCCATCTTTCGTCACTCTGCAGATTTCTCGCAAAGTGGCCTGCCAATCACTGATCAGGTGAAGCACGTGTACGGAAAGCGCAGCATCAAAGGAGGAGTCTCTGAATGGAAGAAAACAAATGTCACCAAGCACTAGATCTACGACGCCCTTATGCTTTGCCTTGCGCATCATACCTCGGGCTATGTCGATTCCGACAACCTCAAACCCGCTTTCCTGAAGAGGCTCAGCAAACCTGCCAGTGCCCACCCCAACATCTAAAATTCTTCCGCTTCCTTTCATCTCTCTAGCCAAAACCTCAACTGTCTGCTTCATGACACGTGGAGGAAGTCCTCGCGACTTGTCATAGAGATCGGCCACACGGTCAAAGGGAATTCTTCTCACAGGGCATCGCCTTGAATGGTTGCTCTGGCTAACGATAATGCTTTTGCCTCCACGTTTCTAAATCATCGGTAAGACTCGTATGGTGACCCCACTTGCCCAAGACCTTCTCTGAAGTCAAGTCGTTTTTGGATCGAGAAAGATTGGCCAGCTTTACCACCGTAAACTCTAAGAACAGACCTCACGTTGTCCCTATCTTCTTCACATACAATGATGGGAAAGTCTTTGTGCAGGCTGATCGAAAGTCGGTGAAGGTTCGCAACCTCGTGAAAAACAGAAACGTAGCCATTGCAGTTTATTCTGGCGAAGAAGCCGTAATCGTAAGGGGAGGAGGACGCCTAATTGCCCATAGAGAAGAGTTCGTGAAGAGAACACAGGAGCACATAGACAAGTATGGATTGAAACTGGACAAACAGGGCAAAGGCTCCCTTGGCATACCATTATTCAACGATAAAATTCACTGTGTGGTTGAAGTGACACCGAAGCGACTCATTTTCTGGTAAATTGGATTGGCGCCGGGAATGGGATTCGAACCCATGCGGCCCCGAAAGGCCACAGGCTCTCAAGGCCTGCGCGTTATCCACTCCGCCATCCCGGCATCCTTACCCCGACACCAACCAGTTAGCTCCTCTAACCCATTCCATCTTAAAATTCTTTGTCTGCAACGCACAGTATGCGATCGCTCAAGAACAACAGAACTTTATTAATACCTCTAGTTGCAGATGATTTGTTTCCGGAGAGAAAGGAACAAGTTGGATAGAGTCGACAAGGTTCTTTTGGTTCTGCCCGTTCTTCCCTTTGCTGAT
>Ga0315310_10001083_pt1 | contig 17177 bp, 21 predicted proteins | sample TDP5_MG_FD_203630 | JGI IMG/M metagenome (GOLD analysis project Ga0315310, IMG submission 203630) | Freshwater sediment microbial communities from Lake Towuti, South Sulawesi, Indonesia - TDP5 | ecosystem: Environmental > Aquatic > Freshwater > Lake > Sediment | place: Indonesia: South Sulawesi... | reverse complement strand
TGAAGGCGGCAGAGCAGGAGAGAAAACCAGCTGTAGTTAGCCCAATAGACTTCGAGAGGCTCCGGGAACTCGTGCTCAAGCCAGAGTCAGAAGAAATGAAGCTTGAAAGAATGAAGGCCTACATACAGCGTCCCACACAGAAACTGCTCAGAAGTCTTCTTGAGAAGGACAAGAACCCGGAAATAATACCTGTGTATGACCCAACTGTCGGATTCAGATACAAAGCAGCCGAGTCTGCTCTCGAAGGCAACCCTTCGTCACCAGAGGTTGAAGAACTGTTAGAACGACTTCACCACCTCGGCGTTCTCACAAAGAACTTCTACGAGACCGTTTCAGCCTGTCCCGTCTGCAGTGCAACAGCACTCACCATGCACTATCGCTGTCCAAGATGCGGCAGCCACCATGTTGTCAAAACAAGTTTAACTGAACACATACCATGCGGCCACATTGACGAGAAAGAAAAATACTACAAGGCAGGCTGGACCCCCCACTGTCCAAAGTGTGGAGCACCACTAACTGAGGGCGAATACCGTGACATGGGCCTGTGGTTCAGCTGCAGAGAATGCAGGGAAAAGTTTGAGCACCCGCAACTTAACCTTATCTGCCGCAAGTGCGAGAACGAGTTTTCAATTCAGACAGCGACAATACGTGAAGTGTCCAAGTATGCCCTCAACCCTGACAAGGAACAAGAGATAAAGCAGAACGTCACAAGTCTTGAAAGCATTGAAGAGCTCTTAACTGACCTTGGCTTCAGCGTTGAAATCGCAGCCACAGCAATTGGGGAGAAAAGCGGCATAGAACACAACTTCAGCCTCATGGCAACCAAAAAAGTAGGAGATCGCACCAGACTAGTTGCAATAGACCACGCCGTGGCGAGCATTGAGGTAGGCGCGCCTCCACTAATACTGTTCACATTCAAGATATCTGAGGTAAAGGTGGACCTGCCCATCTTCGTGGCAATTCCCAAACTGAGCGACACCGCCAAAAGAATCGCGGAAGGCTACAACGTGCTGATCATTGAGGGTCTACCAAAACAACGAGACGAGCTGGCAGTCCTCTATAGCGAGATACAGAAGAGGCTCAAAGAGCCCCCCACTGTCAAGAAGGAGGAAAAGAGGGGCATTAGGTCAGAGTCGGCCAAGGGTGAACCCACGTCAAACCTCTGATTTGTCCCAGATTTCACCTGATCAATAAGAGCATTTCTTGTGTTGTTTTCACGTTCACAAAGGTTTTGAACCACTTGATGAAGGCGCTGTGGGTTTCCTGCGCGAAAGTTGCACACGCATCCTCAACCAAGACAACCCTGTACCCGAGGTCGACTGCTTTCGTCGTGCTCAACATCACGTCTTGATCCGTCGTCAGTCCACAAGTGATGAGGCTGTCAATGTTCATGTTTCGCAGCACGTAGTCTAGCCTTGTGTCTGTGAACGCGTCGCCGCGCGTTTCCGACAGAACAAGCTCGCCCTTCCTAGGTGAAAGAGCTTCGTAAGTTGCCACTGCCTCATCGCTTGACGGAAGAACAAGCCTAACCCTACGATCAACGTTTGCTTCCGGTCTTATGTGAAAAATCTCAAAACCCTTATCTCTGCAAGCCCTCAGAAGTTTTCCAGCGTTGTCCGCAGCCCTTTCCGCTTCTTGGTCAAAACAACTCAGCAACTCTTTAGCGTCTGTTTCCGGAATACCCTTGTCCACGGCTATTTCGACGAAAAAATCAGCATAGTCCAAGAAATTGATCACAAGCAGTGCAGACTTCTCAGGACGCATCTCGAATTCCGGGACAGGTAGAAACAGCACAGCAGTCACATCGTCTGGAGTTACTTTACGCTGGCTCATTTGTGCACCATGGGTATTTGGCAAAGGTGCTAGTATTTGGAAGTTTGCATTTGTGCTTCGGAAACCCTAGGTTCACTGCAAACTCATTTTTGACATGAGCCTAATCACATACGTCTAGTAATTACGCAGGATTCATCAAGTCTAAATCTCGGTCTCGTCAACCAACAAACAGTAGTGGAGAGCATGCTTTCTTTCGATTTGTCCGTCATCGACATTGTGCTAGCGATAGCCGTTGTCGTACTGCTTCTGCTCTTCATCTCGCAGAGACAGGGCAAACCAGTCGAATCTGAATCCACGAAAGGCAGAGGAACACTCTTTGGCAAGGGTGGAAAGACAGTTAAAGTTGTGCAAGAAAGAGCAGTTGAGGCGTCTTCGCTTGACTCTGGCAAGTGTGCTCATCATTTTGGCTATCTGAGAGATCACCCCCGCAGCACTCCAATCCCAGACGAATGCTTTGGCTGTCAAAAAGTGATGCGTTGCCTATCGCCTGACGGATCGAGCTAGCGGTAGAGCTGATTTTTGAGCTGATTTGTATTCCTGTGCAACAGCGAAACGAGAAGCTTTATTAAATATTAATATACCATATTGACATTGGCGTCCCCAATGAAGCTTGAGAAGCTAGTCGCAGCAGCAGCGGTGTCATTGATTGTCTACACGCTTGCTCTAAGCCTCTTCAACACGGCAGCTTCGCCTCCAGCCAAGAACAAGAGGGTGAGCAGCGGCGGAGCCGTTAGAGCACATCTCCCAATTGCCGTATACTCCGATCCTCAAGGCAACCAAACACTGCTTTCTATTGAGTGGGGCGTCCTCGAACCAGCTCAAAGCAAAAACGTCACATGCTATATTCAGAACTTGGACAAGACACCATTAACACTCTCCTTCATTACCCAGAACTGGAACCCCCCAGAAGCCTCAAACTACATAAATCTTAGCTGGAACTACGGTGGGCAACTAGTTAACGCAAGTCAGATCGTGGGAATCACTTTCACGATCTCAGTATCAACGAATATTCCAGACATAACTGACTTCAGCTTCGACATCGTCATTACGGGAAGTGCCTAGGCACTCAGCAACAAGCAACGTCTCAGAATCGACAGATTTTTTCAGACTATATAAGAGAATGTTGAGAATGAATTAACGCGCGTATTTGAACCACCGCTTCGACTAAAGGAGGGAAAGGAACATGTTTGTTAACTGGCGAACAAGCATAGCTTTGTGGATACTGGTTTTCCTCACGTTCGTTGCCGGAGTGAACACCATTAATGCAAGCATTGCATGGACAATCAATGGAATAGATTCGACAGTTCCACTATACGTCATAGGTAACGTCGTGCCATCTTGGAGTCCCATGCCTGTAACAACCTACTTTTGGCTGTCCCTCGACTCGACTTTCATCCTGTTAGGCGCGTTGACAATAGTTGCCTTGCAAAGACCCAGAACGGGACCTGAAGTGCACAGAATGGTCTCGAAGGTGGAAGACCAAATGGAAGCAACCAGAGCAACCGTGGATGGAAACAGAATAAGTATGCTCGCAAAGATGGAAGACGAGAGAATGGCGAGACAAGATGTGTTCAGGGTTCTCAACGCAAACATTGACAACGCTAGAAAAGAGCTTTTGGACGAGCTTGAAAAACAGCGGAACGCCACAACCAAGGCTCTTCAAGACTTGGGAAAGCTTGCGGAACAACTGGCTAATCAAAGGAAGGAGGCCTTGAACACCAAGACCAGGCAGATGAGGACAATCCAATCAATCGAAAACTCAAGCAGGAGAATCTCTGCGATCTCGGAGAAAAACACCGCGGAAATAGCCAACATAGAGGCAAGATTAGTGAGACTGCAATCAGAGCTCATTCCATCTAAGCCGAAGCTGAGAAGCAGTAGCTCAACCGAAGAGGTCAGAGGGATCGGCTCAAAGCTCGCAGAGGAGCTCAAGGCCATGGGCATCACAAACGTGGGTGACTTACTTCTCACGGACCCAAAGACCATAGGCGCAAGAACTAGAGCCACGCCGGAGATGGCAGCTCACCTACAATCCAGAGCTCAGCTACTAATGATTCCGAGCATAGGCGAAACCGATGCCGAAATGCTGCTGGATTCAGGTGTGGCCTCAAAGAGCGACCTTGCCTCACAAGATCCGGTTGAACTAGGCAGAAGACTGAACGCGATAGCTTCGAGATACATTGAGGAGGGGAAAATTGGAGGGAGCGAAAAGCCAACGGTTGAAAAAATATCAGCGTGGATAAAACTGGCAAAACTCTAGAATGGACCTTCTGAAAGTCGGGCCTACCCGAACTTGTTTCAGCTAGAACTAGTCGTGTAGCATATTTCCTTGTGGAAGCTTGGATTCCCAGCGATACATTTTTGTCCGCGGTTACTTTTATTACTGAGGGAAATGGGGAAGACGGCATGAGCGAACGCTGGTGGCGACGCAGAAGACGTTTCGACTTCGGGTTTGGAGACTTTTTTGAAGAAGCTGACATGATGGAAAGAATGATGGACGACATGATACGTCAGGCATTTGGAAGCCGTAAAGAGAAGGAGAAGACTCAACGAAACGGCCCGTATCAGTTCCGAGGTTTGCACCCAAGTCGCAGTATCGGCTCCCAAGTCGGTGCGGAATACGAGCCTTTGGTTGACGTGTTTACAGGCGACTCCGAAGTTGTTGTTGTAGCAGAGTTGCTGGGGGTCGGCAAAGACTACATTGAAGTTAACGCGACAAATGAGAAGTTGAGGCTCTGGGTTAACTCTCCAAAGAGCCGCTATTACAAGGAGTTAACTCTTCCAGCTCGGGTTGACCCCAAAACATTGGCCACGTTTTACAGAAATGGGGTCCTGGAAGTGCGTTTACGGAAACAGATTGGTGAGAGGCTCTCGACGCAATAGAATTCAGTCGTTCTAGTAGCAGGCCCTGAGCTTACTGTTCCCATTGAGGTTTGAAGAGCAGAGAAAAGGGTGTCGTCTATTCTATCTTTAAGGGTTCTCCCTTTGGTTTCTTCTCCTCTTTGATTTTCGTCAAGGTGACTTCTAGAACGCCGTTTTTGTATACGGACTTTGCCGTCTTTGGGTTTACGCTTACTGGTAGTTCAACTTCTTTGTAGTATTTGCGTTGTGCCGTGTCAACAGAGATGTTGAGTATTTTCTCTGTTCCATAAAGCTTGATGTCGTTTTTATCGACGCCTGGCAGCTCAGCCACGACTTTCACTTCGCCGTCCGTGCTGATGACGTCAACTAAGGGTTCCCTTTCCTCTTTTATGTCGATCTTTGGCCGTCGCAAGCCGAAGGGCTCAGGCTTCGTTGAAGGCTTGACGTTGCCAAACTCTCTGATCTGAGGCTTACCGTCCGGTCCGATTGTCATTGAGTATCCGTAAACAAAGGGTCCCCATTCTTTGACCGTTGAACCGTTTGGCAAGCGGCGCTCCCTAACGAAGTCTTTTGGCAGTCGCTCGGTGAATTCCTTGTACTCCCGTTGCATGAATTCCTCCATCTCGCGCATTATCTCGTCTACGTCTCCGAACCAGTCTCCGAAGAAAGGTCTGCGCCTGCGCCTTCTCAACCAGTCGGGCAGATCTTCGTCTGACAAGATTTTCACTCCCGTCTACTTTAAAGAGGCAAACGAGCGCTTATACTTTTTTCCTCTTCATGTTGCCAGCACATTGGCGAGTAGCAACAGGTTCATGTCCAAAGGCTTCGTAGTCCTGCAGGACTTCTCAAGACTTGTGGTGGATATTTGCCCGTTTTGGAATCCAACAATTCTGTTGCCCTGTCCCTTCAACAGTAGTTCGACGGCTTTGTTTCCGAAGAGGCTGGCTAAGAGTCTGCTACGTGCTGTGGGGCTACCGCCTCTCTGTGCGTAGCCCAAGATGCTGATCCTCACCTCTGAGCCTGTTTTGTTTTCGATTTCCCGTGCGAGTTTGTGTGCGTTTCCTGCGCCTTCCGCCTTAACTATTATGCTGGATTTCTTTCCCTTGCGGCTGTTCTCTTTCAAGGTTTGAAAGATGTTCTCCTTTTTGGTTTTGATTTCAGGAACGACTATTATCTCAGCGCCAGCGGTGATTCCGGCGGTAAGGGCTATGAAGCCTCTTTTTCGACCCATGACCTCAACGATGAACGTGCGTTCGTGTGATATAGCGGTGTCGCGTATCTTGTCAATTTCTGAAACAGCTGTGTTCACGGCTGTGTCGAAGCCTATGGTTTCATCGCTACCATAAACATCGTTGTCGATTGTTGCAGGCACCCCTACAATGAGCGCGTCAGTTTGTTTGCCGAGGTCTAGAGCGCCTCTGAACGAACCGTCTCCACCAATAACTATGAGTCCTTCAACACGGTTGTCTGTGAGGGTCTGAGCTGCCTTTCTCAGGGCTTTCTTCTCTTTGAATTCCGGACATCTAGTCGTGTGCAGAATTGTTCCTCCAAGTTGAAGGATACCGCCCACAGAGCGTGGAGTCAATGGCTTGCTGTTGTTTTTCAGCAATCCTTCCCAGCCCCTGTGAAAACCCGCGACCTCAAGATTCACGGAGGAAGCCACTCGCACAATGGCACGAATTGCTGCATTTATTCCAGGCGCATCTCCCCCGCTAGTTACGACTCCAATCTTCTTCAAAATCTAGGTTCCACCCAGTCAGCGTTACAAAAGAGGTGTTAATCGCGGATGCTGAAAATAAGTTTAAGCTTTTTCTGCATTTTGTGCCTGCCATTGTCTATAGGTTTCAATCCTGCAGGAGTTCTCAGGAAGGATGTAGTCACGGGCGAGTCTCTATGATTTCGACCTGTTGCGCGCGTGACGCACACTCTGCTTGAAGCTGCTTCAGCACTCAGCAAATGCTGTTCGTCTGCTGTGGCTGTGCTGATGTATTTTGTGTAGCCAAAGTTCGGCAGTTCTATGTTTGTGAATTGGGATTTTTGCGTTAAGAGGATAGCCTAAACCGTTGCAAAAATAGCACTTGTTAACATTAACCCGCAAAAATGGGAATGGTTGTAGCCCTATTGCCGCCTCAAAAGAAATCGGTTCAGGCTATTTTTTCTTTTTCTCTTCTTCTTTAAGTCCTTCTTTGATTCCTTTTCCGACTCCTTTGGCTATTCCCCAGCCTGTCTTGAGGCCCTTGCCGACAACCTTTCCCGCCTTCCCCGCAACTTCTTCAGTTTTCTCTGCGGCTTTTTCAGCTTTGTGCTTCAGTTCTTGCTTCTTCTCTGGCATTTCCTCACCCCCAAAATAGAAAAAGGCACGGTTGATTTAATGCTTTCCTTCTCAGCGTTTCAGAGCATCTTATATCGTGCCGATAGACAGCTACGGGCGCTAGTGATTCTGAATGCAGATTCTGTCTTCATAATCCAATTATTTTTCTTAGTCGTAGAGAAGAGTGGTGAAGTTGCATGAGCGAAACAGCAGAGATTGAGCAACTTGCGAAGAAAAGGTCAAAGTTGGAAGATGAGTGGTCTTCTCTGGTTCAGAAGGAAAGAACACTTGAAGGTGACGTGAAGGCTCTTGAGGAAAGACTTGCAGCTCAGTTGGCAGGGAAGATCGAGGCGAAAAACCCTGCTGTGGAGAGGTTGGAATCTACGAAGCTCGATCTGGAGAGAAGATTGAAAGAACTGCAAGAGAATGCAGAATCTTACCGTATGCCAAACGCACCACAAACAGAAGCTGCAGAACAGGAAGAAGAGCCGCAAGAACAGCCTACGGAAATGACGGTTGAAGCCGCCGCAGATAGCAGTTACGAAACCGCAGAGGAAGAGACGAAAGGAAAATCCAGAGAAGAGAAGAGACGCAAGTGGCTGTAGGTTAACTCTGCTTTCTTAATGTCTAGGATATCTCTATCGTCGGCTGATTTGCTGATTGCCTAGCGCATGCTATTCCGATATATGTTGCTTCTGATTCTCTCTCTAGCGAAATCTTCACAATTTCTCTTCTTCTTTTGCATGTAGGATATTTAGAGTAGGGATTTTCCAAGAAGAATCTTACGGACGAAGAAGAGATTTTAGGGCACATACTTACAAAGGCGCCCATCGCTACCCAAGCGATTATGACTTGAACTTGGGGTGAAGTCTTAGCAGAGTTTTTCGATGGTTAGCATCGCGTGGGGGAAGTATGGTTTGATTGGTCTAAAAGGCTTGTTTCTTAGGCCAGGCTTAGTCTGCGTTATAAGAGTGTGTCCGGTTCATATCCTCGCGTGGAGACCCATAGAAACTGGCAGAGTTCCAGTAAAGAAAAAAAGAACCGAGATATTAAGAATGAGTGAGGAGCCCGGATAGATGAAGACAGCTGTAGGCTTAGTTTTATTATCACTCGGAGTGTCCTTGTTTCTTCTATCATTTCTGTTGGTGACAAAAACTGATACTGTGGTTGACGTTTCTTTTGTCTTGGAGCCCAGTGAGAAGCGTGGACCCGGTCAGAATGGAATTTATCACCATACTAGGGTTTTCAGCAAATCGGTTTTGATGGGCGATGTGTTGGTTGAAGGCGGAGCCATCAACTTCACGGCGAACGGCTACAACACAAGGCACTTTGAGAATATCTTCATTAGCGAAAATTGCAGTTTTGTCGTTGACCCAGCTGATGACTTATATTGGTTTACTTTTGAAAATACCAATAATGATGTTCAGAGTTCTGTTACATTCACATTGAAAGAAAGGTGGGTGAATATTCTCTCCCTGATACCTGCTTTCGTTGTTTTGTTGATATTGGCTCCTGCGGGGATGGTTCTGATTATTATGGGGTCTTCGGAAGAGACGAGAAGAAAGAGGAGATTCAGTGAAAATTTCCATCATAGGACTTCGCTTCCCTTCTTCGATTCTATTGAAAGCTTATGCAGAGTTGCGGTTCTTGATCTTTAGCGCAATGGGGAAATGGTCACTGTAACCAAGTGGATCTCTGGGTTTCCAGCCGAATTCTCGCGGTTGAGGGTATTCGCCCTTAGGATTTTCCCACATCTTCTTGGGACGGATAACCTCGACAGAGTCCTTGACTACAGAGAAGGTTCCGTTGTTCACAAGAAACCCTTTTGATACGAGGAATTGGTCGAAGAATAGAGGTTCATCAAACCAGAAGGTCCCATAGCCGCTGTCCATCAAGGGCCACATCAGATTGAGCAGGGTTGGAGTTCTAGCATTTTCAACTACGTCTTCGTTTCGGTGGCTGAGTGCGTATTCAGTCATTGAACGGCTGCCGGGATCATCGTTGAAGTCGCCCATTACCAAGATAGGAATTTGATTTCCATATACCTGTTGAATCCGCAGACTGAAATACGACAGAGTTTCAGCGGCGATAATGCGATACGGTTCAGATTCGTAGACGCCGCCTAATCTTGATGGCCAATGATTGCCTATTAGTATAAGAGGCTTGGTTGCCTCGGCCTTTGGGTGAAAGTTAACTTGGAAAATGTCACGTGTCGGAGCTCGCTTGATGACCTCGTGGGAAAACCAATATCTTCTGTCATCACTGCCTTCTGGCGCGTTTGGGTCCTTAATGTATAAGTCGAACAAGTCTCTGTCATAAATGAATGCTACGTCTATGCCTCTGGGGTCAGGGCTATCATGATGAACAACGTGATAGTTACGATTTGCGAGGTTATCCGCCCTGATCTTTTCTGTAAGCTTGCGCAGTACGCTTTCATTCTCGATTTCGCAGACACCAAGTATATCCGGTCCTCTGCCCGTGTTCATCTCTTTGATTATTTCTGCCAGCTGCCCAAGTTTCTTTTCGAGTGTGGCATCGTCCCAGTCCTCGAGGTTTTTCTTTAAGTCCCTTGTGTTTCTGACTTTCCTGGCTCTTTCATCCCATGGCATGACATCATATAGATTCTCAACATTCCACCATGCTATGTAATATTCGCTCAATTGTGCTCCCAACTTAACCTGGCACAATGAACCTACTTAAGGTTTTTGTGAAAAAACTGCATCAGATGCATCCATTACTGTTTCACAAACCAGCACAAAATCCAAGGGTTCCTTTCTGTGTGAGGGGTGAGTGGGATTTGAAACCACGAAGGACTTTCGCCAGAGTTTCTCTTTTAGTTGGGTTCCGGGCTTTTCACAGTTTTAGCTTAATGCCGTACTTTACAGCATCTTGAAGAACTATGCTTTTGCCCTTCAGTTTTTCGAACTCTTGAGAAGTGAAACCGAAAGCTTCCAAATTGGTTTTTGACTTCCAGCTTTTTTGCAAGATTAGAAATCTTTGGGGGAAGTTCATCAGCTTGAAATCATCTGAGATGACGATGAGGTCGATGTCGCTTTCGATTAGTCTGTCGCCTCTTGTGCTGGAACCAAACAAAATTGCTTCATTGACCTTTACGGGCAGGTTCTTTAGGTATTTCTTGACTACTCTCTTGACAGTTTCTTGTCGAAGCATTCGAAAATCCTCTTTGTCTTTTCGAGGCTCTCCTTCGCAAACCTCTTGGTCAGAACCTCAACGGGCATTCCCATGGCAACATCCGGATATCTGGCCGTGAAGTAGTATGGCGAAATTGTGTGCAGAAAGTCAGTCAACTCCTCGTCGAGTGAAACTGTTCTCTCGACTGCCCGGTACAAATCCATCAATCTATGCGTCTTTTTAGGTCTGGTCCTTCTGAGAGCGATGATGCTGCCCTTGAGTAGTTTTTCCAGGCCCTGCTGACAATAGAAAACAGTCACTTCATAAAACGCACTTTTATAGTTCTCCTCAGCTATCTTCAACGACCTGTGCGCGTCGTCTATCCACCACTTTGCCTCTTCTCGCGTTTTCCGACCCCCTCACGCTTCAACTGTTGACGACCAGACACCGCCCGCTTTTTCCTGAATATGTTTACTCCACCTCATAATCTTTTGCAGTCATCACCAGAACTTAACATTCAAACCTCAACTATTCATAGAAGGGTTTTTCCATAGATGGTGCGGGAGGTGGGACCCACGCGTTTACCAGTGGGAAACGTTCACCATTGTGCGCATACTTACAGGTCTTGAAGTCTTTAGCAGATGTGTTCAGCCTCGGATATGAGAGGACTATCTGAAAGATGGCATTACGTCTTCGGCGAGAAACTTTATGAATCCTACGTAGTCTTGTTCTCGTTCAACACCGGTAACAATGTAGGATACTCCTAAATCAGAAGCTTTCTCAATTTCTGAATGAAAGTCGTCTCTTTGGTACATTGTTTTAACTCCTATGGCACGAGCGAGGGATGGAGCACTTGCTCTGTTTTGTTCTTTGGAAGCTCTTATAACTTCACTTTTGGCGAGCAGATATTTTTCTGGCTCTTCTTCACTGATGAAACAAATATCAGCGTATTTCCCGGCGAGCTTCAGCATCTTAGTGCCTTTTCCTCCGAATAAGAGAGGAGGATGAGGTTTCTGCACGGGTTTTGGAAGCAGAACAGCTCCTTTAACCCTATAATATTTGCCTTTAAAATCTACTACTGGCTCGGTCCAAAGTCTTTTGATTAAAGCGACTCCTTCATCAACTTTCTCTACTCTAGTTTTAGCTTCATCCCATTGACTGTAACCCTTAAACTCATCTTTGCTCCAACCCGCGCCTATACCTAGAAAGCATCTTCCTTTAGACAATACGTCTACAGTTGAGACCATTTTGGCCAGTAGTTGTGGAGGCCGCAAAGGTATCGGCGTTACAAGAGTTCCCAACCTAATATTATTGGTTGCTGCTGCAAAGTACGCTAAAGTAACCCATGCCTCAAGCGTTTCATTACCCTGCGGACTCATATAATGGTCAGGCAAAACAAAACCATCTATTCCAAGACTATCAGCCTTCCTAATTGCTTCGAGGTTAAGCCGTAACTCGCTTGAAAGGTTGCCCATAGGCGGATGAATAAGGAACTTGATCACAACTGGTTTCCCAGTCATTAAGTGAAGAGCGTTCTTTATACAACTTTTTACCACCAGTAGGCGCTCACGATTTCAGGTGCAAACCTTTTCAATACATGACTTGCCCAGAACTACGCCAGTATACTGGTGCGGGGGGTGGGACTTGAACCCACGAAGGCCTTCGCCAGAGGATCTTAAGTCCTCCCCCTTAGACCTAGCTCGGGTACCCCCGCCTACCGCTATTCTCACCTAGCGCATTTTACTTAAGTATTGCTAGTCCCGTCGAAGCCAGATAGCGCACTACCAGTTACCAACAAGAAAGACATTTATTTTCCGGAATCCAACCTTCTGAAAAAACGGGAAGCTTCTTTCTGTAATAGTGGCGGACACTGTTGGCGCTCCCATCTCTCTAAACTTCCTCACAACTTCCTCAACCAGAACTCTTCCTATTCCTCGCCTCTGATATGCTGGGTGAACCGAAAGCTGATGGATCATCGCCCTTGAACCATCGTAATTGCCCCTAATGACCCCGACGACTTTACCGTCCATTTCGAAGACGAGAAAGACAGCAGCATTGCAGGATTTGACTCTCATCATGGCTTCAGGGCCATCAACCTCAGGAAAACCATACTGATTATTCAGTTTGAGAATTGCGACAATTTGATCAACATCATCAGGTTCGAAGCCTCTAATCACAGTCGACCCCTTCATTCTTGTGTAGGCTGCTTGGCGATATCTTTTTTCCTTGAACTCAGCCTGCCTTTCGCTTGTCCTTCTTTGTTGGTTGACAACGTACTAGCGCGCTCGATAAGCAATAAGGAAAGTAGCTATTTCTGAAACAAGAAAAGAACTACTTTTTCTGGAAAACACAAATAGCTGAACTCTTATCTCTAAAGGCGGTTGTGCACTTGCAGAATAGAACGGTCTCAGCTGTTTTGGTGTGGGTTGCCATAGCGTTGCTCATTCTGAATGTTTATCTTGAGTCAATGTGGATATTCCTGGCGTGCATTGCCCTCGTGATAATTGCTGTCACAGTCTATTTCGTTCCTCGATTGAGGAAATGACACATTAAGATCTTATAAAGGCAGCCTCAAATAGTCCCAAACACTCATTTACGACACGTCCTCGCTCTTCAATTTTACAGCTATATGACAGAAAATCATTTTACGAAAGATCCATTTTTCATATTAGCATCCCACACGGAGCTGGGTTAAGTCTTGAAAAAGCTAAACAAACCATCCCGAACCTCAAAACAACAAGATTCGGAGGCTGAGGAAAAGAATCTTCAACCCGACAGACTTGCCGCGGAAGTTAAGGAACTAGCTTTGAAGTCAGGTGCCAGTTTGGTTGGAATAGTCTCTGCGAAAGCAATTGATGACCTCCCCAAAATCTTGGTCGGATGGACAATCCATGAGTACACCAAAAAAACTGTTGACATTATCCCAGACGCGAAATCAGTGGTTGTGATCGGCTATCACCTTTGGGACAAAATGCTCGAATTGGCGATAAAGAAGAACAGCGAGTGGAAATATCCGGGCTACTTCGCGTTGCCGTTCCTGGCACAGACAATAATAAATCATCTGCAGAATAATCACTACAAGGCCGTAATAGCCCAGTCGTTGTCGTATAAACGTTTAGCACAGTTGGCAGGATTGGGAAACTTTGGAAAGAATGCTTTAATCATAAACCCTGTTTTTGGCCCTTGGATTCGTTTAGGCGCAGTCTTGACTAATGCTGAAATGACCCCTGACAAGCCTTTTGAAAAAGACCTCTGTGGCGCCTGCGAAGCCTGCCTTAAAGCTTGCCCTGTTGGTGCTTTGACCTCTTACGAGGTTGATGACCTCAGATGCTTGGTAGGAGTTCACCTCGCAGAGAAGGAAAAATTCGAGCAAAACAGGGAATGGACAAAATATGAGCCGTCTCTGACAAAGAATTCTCACTTGATGTGCACACAATGCCAAGAAGCCTGCAGATACGGAAAAGAAAAAAAACAAACATGAACGATTTTGACGGCGCACTGTGACCTGCTGAGGCGGTCCAAAGGAGTGAAAACAGTTCTATGCTGGTTGTTCCTTCTCCTCAAACAGCACTTTGACAACCTCAAGGGTCCTTACTGTCGGCAGTTCAAGGAATTTGTAAGCTTCGCCGATGCTTTTCGCCAGATCCGAATTAGTGAACGCCTCCAGGTTCTCTTTTAAGTCGAAGACGTAGATACCGCCGACTTGACCCGTTGATTCATCTCGAACATACAGCTTCTGTAACAAGCCCTTAACGTCGCGATACTTATCGGACCTTTTCTTGAACCTGTTTAGGATTTCTTCCATGGGTAAACCACTTTTGTACAGAAAGAGAAGTACCTCCACAAAACCACCTCCTTTTAACGTGTCCTGATTCGTGAGTGCTATCTATTTACACACAAGTCTGTGTGACTGTGAAGCCACAGTTACGAGGACCAAAAAAAGAAACCGCCGATGTTTCGCGTTTGCGTGTCACGATGGCTTTATTGTCGTTGTTCTCTTTTTCGCATTTCGTTGTAGAGGTATTCGAAGTGTTCGTAGAGTCTTGGATCAGACGACCTCGTTCGGGCTTCTTCTATGATAGGTTTGACTTTTTCCCACATTTGCCTCACTGAGTTGCCGAGGAGTTTGTCGGCGAGGTTGATGTCTATTAGTTTGTCTCGAAGGAGAGCGCCAACTTCTTCGTAGAAGTATAATACGTATGATCCGATGTGGCGCTTGCCGCCGAGTTTCTGGACGAGGTCGTCGTAGTCTTTGAATTCTGCCCAGTAGATTCTGTGCCACGATTCTTGGAATTCGAGGCTGTCCCAAGTTGAATAGAGTCTCATGAGGAGGTCTGTTTGTCTGACTCTGGTTTGAATTCGGACTTGGAGGCTGTAGTAGATGGCTGCAGCGGTCACGCCGGATGCCGCGATCACTATTGAGAGAGTTGATATGTCAACCATTTTCAAAGCCCTCGTTGCTCGAATGACGAAATCTTGATTTGAATCAGCTATAACTTTTGCGCGAACGGCATGTCTTAGCACCGCGCTACTTTCTGAATCTAACGAGATAGACAGTAGCTTAGAGCGTGGCTTAAGGCTTCATAGGATGGTTTGATTCATTCGTGCTGTGGCGAATTAGGGTCGGTGACGCCCAAATGCGTTTAAGGCTGGTAGATACGTACACATTTGCACAGTCTGCGTGGCATTCATGAAAGTGTTGTTTGTGTGTTCTGGAAATGCTCATCGAAGCCCTTTAGCAGAGGCTTTGCTTAAGAAAGCAAGACCTGATTTTGAGGTGGACTCTGCAGGACTGCGTGTTGCTATTCCGATTTCTGAAGAGGTTAAGGCCTACTTGACAAAACACAGTGCGTCAAAATACCTTAAAAGGGCGCCTGAAAGCCTCGACGGCAAGAAGCTAGGCGAATACGATTTGATTGTGGCTATGGAAGAAGGTCATAAGGCTGCAGTTGTGCATAGATGCTCGGAGTGCATAGCAAAAACAGTCGTGTGGAATATTGACGACCCATATTTCATGACAAGACAAGATGCTGAAAAAGTCTATGAGCAGATTGGGAAGAAGGTTGAGGAACTGGCTAAATCGTTGTGAGTTTGCGCGCACACCTTTGCCCGTATTGTGTCGGACACTCTGAATGTTCAACGTTGTAGATAGTCGTTAAGAAATCTCAGTGTTCTTTTCCCAAGCGTCTCTCGCAGCGTCGGGTCTGTAACTTTCTCTTGTGTCGTTGAAGAATGCATGCGGAGGGCCTGGATAAACCTTGATGTCTGTTTCAAGAGGTTTATGTCCGACTCTGTTATGCCCATATCGGCTCCTGCGTAATTGCACAGAATTGGGCACTGAATGCTCTTGACAACCTTCTTCTGGCTTTTACTCAGCCCCAAAGCAGCATGACAAAAGCAGTCCTTGAACATCACGCTAAAGCAATGATAAAAGTCACCTTTGCAACATCGAAAGTCATTTTTGACAGCATAGAAAGCGCGTCAAACCAACGCGAAACAGAACCCAAAACACAAACAGTCACAGTCCTGTCAAACCTCAAAATTTTTTTCTCACACTCACACTAAGCCTACCCCAAGCCGTTCATCACACACTAAAACCACTCTTAGAACATTTGAGTGCAATACCTTGACTATGGCACAATCGTCGACTCTGCCAATCTGTGGATTTTGCCCCCAAAATCACACACGTAGAGCTCGTTGTCCTCGTCTAAACCAAACGACGTAATACTCAGATCGGTGTTCACAAGCTCTTTGTTTACAGGTGGGTTGACGCCGCCGTATTCGAGTGCCCAGATACGACCTGAGCCGAAGTCTCCGTAGACGTACCAGCCAGTTAATCCTAGTAACCTCGAGCCTCGATAAACGAAGCCTCCCGTTATGGAAATGCCTAGGTCATGACCATACGTCAAGATCGGGGGTTGGAGCCCGGTTTGGTTGCAGTTTTGAGACGGATTGTAGCATAGGCTGCCTTCCATTACATTCCACCCATAGTTCTTGCCTTCTTCAATGATGTCGATTTCTTCAACTCTATTTTGGCCCACATCGCCTGCCCACAACCAACCGGTCACAGCATCAAAGCTAAATCGCCAAGGGTTCCGCAGTCCGTACGCAAAGATCTCCTCTCGGTACCCTTGAGTGTTACCCGCGAAGGAATTGTCGCTGGGAATCCCATACTTTAGACTTCCAGATGTCCTATCGACATCAATGCGCAGTATTTTGCCGAGTAATGTGGAAAGGTTCTGTGCGTTGTCGTGAGGGTCGCCAGCTCCACCTCCGTCACCCATTGCAATGTAGAGGTAGCCATCGGGTCCGAAAGCCAACTGCCCACCATTATGGTTATCGAAAGGCTGGGGTATCTCCAACAGAACCTGCTCGCTGTTTCTATCAGCCTGATTGACGTTGTCTTGAGAAATGCTGTACCGTGCGATAACTGTTCGAAGCGGATTACCAGCCGTATAGTCAACGTAGAAAAAACCGTTGATGGAAAAACTTGGATGAAAGGCCAGACCCAACAAACCCTCTTCACCCGCTTCAGAGATGACTCTGTCACTGATATCAAGAAAAACGGCAGCGGCGTTCACGTTCTGCAGGTTCTCAAAAACCTGTATAACACCCTTCCTCTCGAGCACAAAAATGCGGTTAGACCCGTCTCCAGCATTGTAAACCCCAACTGGCTGATCGAACGAAACGTTAGGAAAAGCAACCTCAACGTTGTAGGTGGGCTGCACCTGAGGCGCCTGATGGCTTCTCCACCAAGAAAACGCGAAGGCGCCGATGACACCAACGATCAAGATAATGACGGCAATAGCGGCTTTGTGCCTCATAGCTTCCACATCTCTGTGTCTGCACAACAGAAACTGAAGGGCATAAGAGCGTAAATGCTTATTGCGGAATGACAGTATCAAAGGCAATTAAAGCATCAAAAGTGAGAAAATCGTTTCAAGAAGATTGGACATTACTTCCCTTTCTCGTAACCACATCTATAGGCTTCATTGTGGCGATATTAACATAGGTTTTCATTGTTTGATATTTGCTCTTG
>Ga0315310_10001082_pt1 | contig 17191 bp, 10 predicted proteins | sample TDP5_MG_FD_203630 | JGI IMG/M metagenome (GOLD analysis project Ga0315310, IMG submission 203630) | Freshwater sediment microbial communities from Lake Towuti, South Sulawesi, Indonesia - TDP5 | ecosystem: Environmental > Aquatic > Freshwater > Lake > Sediment | place: Indonesia: South Sulawesi... | reverse complement strand
GGCCATACGGGAGGCAGGTTACAACACGTTCCTGCTCAAGACCAAGGACGTATTTCTCGATATGCTCACCGACAGCGGCGTAAACGCCATGTCCGATAACCAGTTCGCTGCCATGATGAAAACCGATGATGCTTATGCCGGTAGCATGACGTTCTATGAGTTTGCTGAGGCGGTAGAAGATGTCTTGGGGTACAAGTACGTAATGAATGTTCACCAGGGGAGAGCAGCTGAACACCTGTTGGCAAAGGTCTTCGCCAAAACAGGTGACGTCATCCCAACCAACTATCATTTTACGACCACCAAGGCGCACATTGAACTAGCAGGGTCTTCAGTCTTGGAAATCTATTATGATGAGGCTCTGAAATCGGAGAGCGACGATCCTTTCAAGGGCAACATGGACCCGCGTAAGTTGAAGGACATAATCAAGAAATACGGCAAAGACAGGATAGCCTTTGTTCGAATGGAGGCGACGACCAATCTGATCGGCGGACAGCCGTTCTCCATGGAAAATCTGAGGCAGATAAGGCAGATTTGCAGCGAACATGGCATGATCCTTGTTCTGGATGGGAGCTTGGTCTGCGAGAATGCCTACCTGATAAGGCAGCGAGAGAAAGGATATCAAAACAAGACCGTTGCAGAGATAGTACGAGAGATGTGCAGCGAAGCGGACCTGTACTACATGAGTGGAAGGAAGAACACGTGTGTTAGAGGGGGTTTGATAGCGACAAACAATGAGAAGCTCTTCGAAAAGATAAGACCTTGGCTTCCAGTGTACGAGGGCTTCTATACGTATGGTGGCATGTCCATGAGGGAGATCGGTGCCATGGCCGTAGGGGTCAGAGAAATGGTAGATCCCGCCGTGGCAGGCTGTGCAGTGGAGCAGATAAAGTACTTTGTCAATAGGCTTGTTGAAACTGGAGTTCCAGTGGTTACGCCGCCGGGCGGATTGGCTTGTCACCTCGATGCGATGGAGTTCTTGCCGCATGTACCTCAGACACAATATCCGGCAGGATCGTTGGCAGCTGCCCTCTACATAGCCTCTGGGATAAGGAGCATGGAGAGAGGGACTATCTCGATGGACAGAGACAAGGAAGGAAGAGAGGTCCCTTCCGACATGGAGCTAACAAGGATCGCACTCCCAAGGAGAGTCTATACGATATCACACATCGAATATGCGATCGACAGAATAAACTGGCTATACAAACACCGAGACCAAGTAAAAGGGCTAAGATTCGTGTTTGAACCACCAGTCCTGAGGTTCTTCGACGGAAGGCTGGAAGCGATTGACAACTGGGGAAAGGACCTCTGCGAGACTTTCAAAAAAGAAATAGGTGACTATTGAGCTCCTCGCGCTTCATTCTCTCGCATATCATCCTGGTGACACTCGCTCGATCGACTATGTCATTGGTGATTTCGATGCTCGCTCCGCTGTTCGCCATGCTTTGGCTGCTTCTCCGATCGATCGATTTCAGCGATGTTGGTGAGTCGGTCAATCGAGAAAAATAACCAGGCCCCAACTGAGTCCTAACGCGCTCCGAATAAACCTATAGCCAAGATGTGATCAGGCTCTAAACCAGAATCAGACCAGTTGGTGTTGGTACCCGTTGACTTCAGGGGGATGGAAGCTGAAGGGAATCAGGAGCTATTCTGAGGAGCTCGGGCTTGACCTGAGGAAGCCTGAAGACAGGTTCAAGTGGTTCCTGGCTTCCATCTTGTTTGCCAAGAGAATATCATCGGATATTGCGAAGAGGACCTTCAAGAGGTTCGAGGAGGAGAATCTGGCCACGCCTAGGAGCATATTGGAGGCGGGGTGGGATAGGCTCGTCCAAGTGCTGGATTCCGGTGGATACGTGAGATACGACTTCTCCACAGCCTCGAACTTGCTGGGAATCTCCAAAGACCTTCTGGACAAATTTGGCAGTTTGGAAGAGATTCACGCCAAAGCGGACTCACCTCGTCACTTGGAAAAAATGCTAATGGAATTCAAGGGTGTCGGCCCTGTCGGAGTCAACATCTTCCTAAGAGAGCTCAGGGGCATATGGGAAAAAGCGAACCCGGCTCATTCCAGACTCGCCGTCCAAGTCGCGCGGAGATTGGGAGTCAAGAGGATAGGAGGTGTGGAGTCTCAGCTCGTCAGGATAAACTTGGAGCACTGCAGGAAGAGTGCTTGCCACACTTGCCCCGTGAAAACAATGTGTTCAACGAGGAAGCAGAAGGCAAGAATTCACAGATAGTATCTGGATGAGGGCGATCGATACAGCCCGGCAGCCCACATGATTAATCGATCGAACTATCGCGACACAGTCAATTGAAGGCTATAAGAGGTGTTTGATCGATTGATCGCCGTCTCCTGATGTCGGTGAGCTATTCGTAGAATAAGCTCTCACACTAGCCTTATAAGACGGGCTTGGCTTCCGCAGAATCTTGTGAATGAATCGTGAAAGCAGTTCTTCTGAAGAGCCTCTCAGTGTGTTCAATTGTATTGCTGTCAGGATTTCTCTTCGGCCCGTATCCCGTCTTCGCAAGTGAGGGTGACACCGCCTGGAGATTGAATCAAGACAATTCCGTTACCATCTACTTTGAGGGCGTTCCTGAGCACAGCATACTGCTACACTGGTCGATCGTTGACAGGCCCAGTCACTGGCTTAGTGTGACCGATACGCCCATGGTCTACGATTCGCAGAGTGGAAACTACTCCGTCACTGTGGGGCCATTTGCTTCAGGAACCACGATCGAATGGGTCTTCTACGACCAGACGACAGGTATGTGGTATAATCTCGAAGGCAAGGCGTACAACAACTGGTCCTACACGATCGGCTCTCCGGTCCCTGGAAAAAACCTCCTGAGGATGAGTGTGTTCACGAACGAATACGTGTACGGCATCGGCGACGTTCTAGGGGTCACGGTTAGCCTTCGAAGTCTTGTTCCGGAGAGGCTTGACGGTATTGATGTGAACAGCTCCGTAATCGACTCAAGAGGCATCAAGGTTCTGCAGCTACCGATGCTCAAGGGTCTCGTAATAGAAGGGCTAAGCTCGAAGGAACTTAATCAATCGGCTGGAATTAGTCTGTCAGACGATAACTATGTGATCGTGAGTGTTGCATCCAAGAATCTGACCGAAATCGGAAGGGCAACGGTGCCCCTGGTGGTCTTGGATACCATGGGCAAGCCTCCGTTGACGCTAGCATTCGTCTTCCACATGCATCAGCCTCTCTACGTGAACCTGCAGGGCGAGTTCGAGCAGCCATGGGCGCAACTCCACTGTGGAGGGGATTTTGAGCTTGACGGAAGATCGTATGGTGCCTACCTCTGGCACATCTATATGCTCGATAGACATCCTGGGATCAAGGTCACCTTCAATCTACAACCGTCCCTGCTCTATCAATGGAACCTGACCCTGCGTGACTTCAGGTACAATGGCTCATATCCTGGTGGGAATCAATCTCTGAGCAGAGATATTGCTGCGGTAAACGGGACGCTGGAGGGGTATAGAAGGCTCGCCTCTTCGGGGAGGATAGAAATCCTAACCTCTCCGTTCTATCATCCGCTCTCAGCCATACTTGTGAATTTGGGGTGGTCGGAAGATCTTCAGGCCCAAATGGCTCTGGGTAAGAACTACACAAGGACCATCATGGGAGTCGATGCTCAAGGCATGTGGACCCCTGAAATGGGCTTCAACCTGGAGATGGTGCCCCTAATAGCCAAAGCAGGTTTGAAGTACACGGTGCTGGATACAAGCGAACATTTCGTTCGCGCCACCGGGCCTTCTTCATCATCATCTGTCTACCAACCTTTCGTTGTAGAAGGGGCCAACGGCACAAACATCGTTGTCTTTTTCAGAGACACTGATATCTCGAATGGTCTGTCCTTTGACTGGAACGGCGAGATCAATCCCAAGGTGGCGGCGAGCAAGTTCATTGCCGCCGTTGCAAGGGTCTACAGGGTCAATCCTAACGGTGTTCTGACGGTAGCTTTGGATGGGGAGAACCCGATTGCCCTGGCAAGAGGGCTGATTAGCGCACTGGATTTTGACGAGATCTATGCAGCAATTGAAGCGCAGGGCTGGATCAAGACATCTACCATGAGCGACGTACTGAGTAGTCGCAAAGTCACAACGCATCTCACTTTCGTTCCTTCATCATCTTGGTCGGGTGGCTTTGGTCTTTGGATCGGTATACCGGCAAAGAATGCCATATGGGAAGCCATATCGAAGGCCAGGGGTACTCTGGTTAACCTGACAAAGCGGTATGGAAAGGACGATCCGAGGATCATGAGGATGTGGAATTACCTTTATGTGGCTGAGGGGAGTGACTGGGAGTGGCAGACGCCAACGGGTCCCGCCTGGTTCGCTTTTCAGGGATACAGGTATGCACAGGCTGCAATGACTCTCCCCAGAGAGGAGGGTGTACCAGTCTTTCCTGTCGGCGAAGTCTATGTGATCGTGGGTGTTGCTGTCGTGATATTGGTCGCCTTGTTCCTGTTTCGGAGAAAAATCATCAAGCGTTAGACCAAAGCTCTTCCTGTCTTAGCATCAAAGACGTGTGCGTTAGAGCTCGTTAGGTTAATCCAAGCTCTGTCTCCTATGGAGACCCGGAAAGTCATTGGCGCCCTGGCGACGACTAAGGATTTTCCGACTCTTGCGTGAACAAATTGTTCGGAGCCCATTAGCTCCGTGCCGAAGACCGAGACCTCCACACCTCCGTCGAATGGTGACGATCCTACGGCAACGTCCTCGGAACGTATGCCATAAGTTACAGTCTTGCCTTCATAGCCCTCTAATCTCCCTATTGCTTCGGCCAACGAGGTGTCGATAGGCACAATGAATTCTCCTGCATCAAGCATCAATCTCGCTTTGCGGGTGACTAATGTGCCTTCGATGAAGTTCATGGCGGGGCTGCCTATGAAGCCTGCAACGAATCTGTTCGCTGGGCTAGCGTAAACCTGCGTGGGAGGGTCAACCTGCTGAACTTCGCCTTCTTTCATGATGGCGACCCTGTCTGCAAGTGTCATCGCTTCAGCCTGGTCGTGCGTCACATAGATTGTTGTCGTCCCGATCCTCTTCTGAAGGTTTTTGAGCTCAATCCTTGTCTGGACTCTAAGTTTCGCATCAAGATTCGAAAGCGGTTCGTCCATCAGGAAGACTTTGGGATCCCTCACAATGGCCCTGCCTAGCGCCACTCTTTGGCGTTGTCCACCGCTCAGTTCTTTGGGCCGCCTCTTAAGGAGTTCGGAGATCTCCAGGAGCTCTGCTGCACGCCTTACCCTTTCGTCTATCTCTTGTTTGGGATACCTTCTCATCTGGAGCGGGAAAGCCATGTTGGTGTAAACGTTCATATGAGGATAGAGTGCGTAGCTCTGAAAGACCATCGCGACGTCTCTGTCTTTTGGGTGAACGTCATTTACGAGCATACCTCCTATGTAAACGTTACCTGTTGTTGGTTTCTCGAGCCCGGCTACCACTCTAAGCGCGGTTGTCTTACCACATCCGCTTGGGCCCAATAGCACCAGGAACTCGCCGTCAGCAATATCGATGTTCACGTCCTTTATCGCAACCACCTCTCCGAACACTTTCGTCACGTTTTCCAGCGTAACTCGCGCCACACTACATCAACCCTTGACGGCTCCCGCTGTCAACCCGGAGACCAGATACTTCTGGAAGATCATGAACACGATGAAGACTGGAACAGCCATTATGACCGAGAGGGCTGCGAAGGTTCCGAAAAGCGTGTAGTTGGGCTGAATCAAGGAGTAAAGTGCCAGGGGCAGGGTCCACAGGTTGTTGTCTGACAGCATCACGTGCGCCAAAGCATAGTCGAGCCACGAGCCCATAAACGCCCAGAGCGCCACCGTCGCAACGTGGGGCAGAGTAAGCGGGACCAAGATCCGCCGAAAGGCTTTGAACTCGCTAGCACCATCTATTATGGCTGCTTCGTCAAGGTCTTTTGGAACCGAATCAAAGGCACTCTTCATGATGAAGACGGAGAGGGATAGCGAGCTGACGGTGTAGGGGATTATGACGCCAAGGTAGTTGTTCACCAACCCAAGTGTTGCAAAGATCAAGAACTGCGGTATTATGGTGACCACGCCAGGAAACATCTGCGGCAGAAGAAAAGAAAACATCGCCTGGCTTCTCCCAGGGAAGTTGCGCCTGGATAGGGCGTAGCCCGCGGGCAACGTGATCGCGACTGTCGCTACGACTGTGGAGGATGTGACCAGAGCACTATTGGTTAGCCACAAACCGAAGTCCTTCCAGCCGAAGACAAATGATAGGTGCTCCAAAGTGGGGGAGGTTGGAACGGGCACAAAGCCCAGCAGTAGGGTCCAGCCTGTTGCGAGCGTCTCACCGGGGGTAAAGGCGGTTGAAACTACCCAGAGGACCGGGTAGATGGATACAATCGACATTACTATGAGGAAAAGGTGCTTGAGAACAGACTTTACCACCGACAGAACCTTTGCCGAGGAATTGGGTTGGGATATCATACGGCTTGCCTCATTACTCCCGTGTATCTCGTCCACGCCACTCCTATTGCAAAGAGAAAGAGGAAGGCTACGAAGGCGTAGGTAGCAGACAAGGCGAAATTGAAGAGACTGAAAGCCAGGTTGTAGGCTCTCGTTATGAAGATGCTGGTTGAAATCCCAGGCCCGCCGCCTGTGACGAGATACCCTGCGTTGAAGTTGTTGAACGTCCAGATACAACCTAGGAGTGCTGCTATCACAATCGTTGGCTTCAACATTGGTACAGTAATATAGCGAATTTCCCTCCAACCAATTGCACCGTCTATTGCGGCTGCTTCGTACAGCTCGTTAGGTATGCTTTGAAGCGCTCCCGAGAACATTATCATCATGAATGAGTATCCTAGCCAAATATTGGCAATGACCATGCCTATGAATGCCCACCCCGGATCCCCGAGCCAGTTGATCGATTTGATGCCCAACTGGCCAAGAAAAGCGTTTATTACTCCGTATTGATAATTGAACATGCCTCTCCAGATGAGCAAGGTGATGAATGAGGGCATGGCCCAGGGAACAATCAGAAAAATCCTGTAGATCGACTTCCCTCTTACCTTTGAGTTTAGGACTAGTGCCAAGGCAAGACCGATTGCAACATGAGGGACAACGTTTACTACAGTCCAAACAAATGTGTTTCGAAAAACCAGAATGAAGTCGGGATCCGTGAAGACGAAGGCATAGTTCTGTAGTCCTACGAACCTGTAGTCGCGGATATGGTACTGGTTCATGTTCGTGAAGGAGATGTAGATATTGAAGGCAAAGGGATACAGGACGAGGAAAACTAGCGCGGCCAGTGCCGGTAAGATATACAGGTACGAAGTCTTGTTTTCTCTTATCCGTTCGAGAACGGACGCCATACCATAATACCTTCTAGAACGAGTATTATAAGTATTCTGGCTCGATTTATCCCTTATCCACGATGAGTCTTCTGGAACTCTCGATCGATCGTCGAAATGCAAATAAAGGTTACAAAAAAAGCAGAGGAGGAGAGGCTACCCCAGAGTCCCAATTGCCCGTAGGATGTCCGCTTCAGCCTTATTCAACGCAGCTTGAATCGCGGCAGGAGTTGGCGGCTTAGTTATGTCCGTTGGTATGGTCTCAGAAAGGGCAGCACCCATCGGAGCCCAGACGGCAGCCATTTCGGGGATGTTAGGGAACGGAGCGCCCTTGAACGCTTGAGCCAGATATCCAGCCGCATCGGGGTTGCCGGTTATGATTGGGTCTGTAACGAGATCTCTGTTGCTAGGAAGCGTGCCGGCTTTTTCAATGAACAGCTTCTGGGAGGCCTCGCTTGTAACCCAGGCAATGAACTTGAAAGCCGCGTCGGTCACCTCGGGAGACTTGCCAGAGGCTATGACCCAGCCTTGGGACCCAATGAGAGGGGCTATCGGCTTACCGGTTTTCGATACGGTCGGAAGCGCAGCCACGCCGTAGTTGATTCCTGCTTTCTTGATGTCGCTGAGACTCCAAGGCCCATTGATTATCATGCCAGCCTTCCCTGTTGTGAAGAGATTCATCATGACTCCGTAGTCTGCACCTGGCGGTGTCACTTCATATTTTGCGATGAGGTCGCTTATGAACTGGATCGCATCAACTGCCGCGGATGAGTTGACAGCTGGATAGCCAGGTCTTGCTGGATCGAAGATGGAGCCCCCAAAGCCATTAAGGAAGCCGGAAAACCAGTAGAGGTCCGCAAGATTCCACACGATGCCAGCCTGTGTAATCTTGCCGGTCGCGTCTTTCTGTGTGATGCCCTGAGCTATCTTGATGAGCTCATCAGTTGTGGCCGGTGGTGTGGGGACAAGATCCTTGTTGTAGATTAGCGCTAGATGATTTATGTTCTCAGCGAGTCCCCATGTTCTACCTCTGAACTGGTAGTCTTGTACGGCCACAGGGAGGTATCGGTCTAGAAAAGCTACGTCAATGTAGGGTTCAAGGGGGGCCACGAATCCTTGCGCAACAAAGGACCCTGTCCAATCATGTGCAATCCTGAGGACATCAGGAGCTTTGCCCGCCAGGGATGCGGTTACGAAATCGGCTTGCGCGGCGCCGAATGGCTTCAGCTGGATATTCAGGATGATGTAGGGATATGTTGCTTGGAATGCTGCCACACTTGCGTTGAAAGCCTCGAGCTCACCACTTCCCGGCGCGTAGGTGTGCCAGATCGTTAGCGTCACCGGGGTCGGTGTAGGTTTAACGGTTGAGGTCTGGACAGATGTTACAACTGATGTTTGGACAGACGTTTGGACAGATGTCTGGAGGGATGTCTGGACTGATGTTTGGACGGAGGTTTGGGTTATTGTAACGGGTGCGGGGCTCGGAGGAGTGTAAGTAACAGCGAACGCTACCGCAGCTATTACAGCGATAACGGCTATAGCGATGGCGACTTGAGTGGTGGTAATGCCTCTCCTTCTGGACGATTTTGCCTTCGGATATTTCTTCATTCTCTGTTCAAAGCTTAGTTGACTCCGTTCAGGCTATAAAGCTTATCCCAGTATTTCGCCACCAACGACTTTTGCCCGACTTTCGGGAGTTTGCCCTTTGGCCTGTGCTGCTCCCTCAGCAGCATCCATGTCCTCGATTGTATTGGTGAATGCTTTCCACGGGCTGTTCGCTCGCTCGTAGCAACTGGTGGTGGAGATGGTCGTGCGACGAGAAGACTTCTCGAAAGTTCCTGCCGGAGGCCACGCATGTGGCAGAGGATCCAGGACCTGGCAGCGATGGACACGCGGGTGGACGGGCCCGCAGCAACATAGCGACAGCGTTCCGGTTCCTCTTAGCCCGGACTCGTGATCTGTCTGGGAAGGTTCTTGGGGACGATGGGGACGGCGGCTATGGAGGTTGGACCGCTTCACAAGAACCCGCCTCATTTGATCACCCGTCTGAAGGTGAAGGTTTGCCCAGGCACGGCGGCGCGTCCCTGGGGAAGTGCCAACTCATATCTTAAATAGCGACTGCGAGATCGATCGTGTCGATTGATCGACGGAAGACTGCGAAATGTTGCGGAAGGCGATCTATCACAAGCCGTGGGGTGCTTACGCCTATCTCCTTGACTCTGACAGGTTGAGCATTACCCTAAGGCCGAAGAAGGAGGATCTGAGGAGTTGTCAATTGTTTTACGGAGACCCTTCGGAACCCGATAAGCCTCTGGAAAAACTCCAGATGAAAAGGGTTGCCACCGACGACCTATACGATTATTTCAGGGTTGTTGTAAAGGTGCCTGCTTCAAGAAGGTTTCGCTACACCATGCTCCTAGACGACGGTTCTGAACAACTCTGTTACACAGAGGCTGGTTTCAGTTCAAAGCAGCCTGAAACAAAAGAACTGGGACTGCCCTTCTTTGAGTTTCTCTACTTACGCGAGAATGATGCCTTCTTGGTTCCCGGGTGGGCGAAGAGTGCGATATTCTATCAAATATTCCCGGAACGTTTCTGCAACGGTAACAAAACAAACGACCCACCAAACGTAGTCGAGTGGGGAAGACTGCCCGTAACACACGAAACCTTCTACGGAGGCGACCTGCGTGGCATCCTGGAAAAGCTGCCATACCTGGGTAACCTTGGGATAAACGCAATCTACCTCACACCCATATTCAGCTCACCTTCAACCCACAAATACGACACCAAGGACTATTACCAGATCGACCCGCACTTCGGCGACCTCGCAACCTTCAAACAATTGGTTCGGAAATGCCATGAGATGGGCATAAGAATCATCTTGGATGGGGTCTTTGACCATTGTGGCTTCGAGTTCTGGGCCTTCCAAGACGTAGTTCAAAAGGGACCGAAGTCGGAATACGAGGACTGGTTCAGAATCTACAGCTTTCCCATCAAAACTCATCCCGCCCCCACCTATGAAACATGGGGTAAGAACGTTTGGGACTTGCCTCGATTTAGGACCTCCAATCCCGAAGTGAGAGAATACCTAGTTGACGTGGCGGTTTACTGGATCAAGGAAACAGACATCGACGGTTGGCGACTTGACACCGCAAGCGAAATTGACCACGACTTCTGGAGAGAATTCCGCAAAGCGGTGAAGGCGGCGAACCCGGAGGCCTTGATTGTTGGCGAGGTGCCTCATGACGCTTCTCCGTGGCTAGAAGGGGATCAACTTGACTCAGCAATGAACTATCCGTTTAGAGACATTGTGGTCGATTTCTTCGCCAAGAGCTGCATAACGGCTGAGGATCTCGGCGCTCGCCTAGCGAGACTGCGGATGCGATATCGACAACACGTGAATGAGGTTCTCTACAACCTACTCGGAAGCCATGACACCCCGAGATTCCTAACTCTTTGCGACAGCAACGTGGAAAAAATGATATGCGCCCTGATTTTCCAAATGGCTTACATTGGCATGCCAGTTATCTATTGCGGCGACGAAATCGGAATGTCGGGAGGCGGAAGTGGGGAAGACTGGAGAGGGGGAATGACATGGGACGAGACTGGACAAAATCAAAAGCTTCTTGATATCTGCAAAAAACTCATCAGCATAAGAAAGACGCACTCCGCGTTGACCAACGGAGATTTCACCATAGTTCATGTGGATCCAAAAAGCAATACCTATGCATATCTCAGACATCACGATGATGAGCGAATACTGGTAGCCATAAACAACTCACCTCAGACGCAAGACGTCACTGTCCAAAACAGGAAAAATGGTTTCCCCCCAGAACTCGTTCTCACCGACCTATTAAGTGAAGACAAGCACAAGGTATCCGATGGAAAAATCCGGCTTCTCCTAAAGCCTTACTCGGGTGTCATTCTCTCAGAACACTAGACGAGTGTGAGCAAGGCCTTTCTCAGTTATGGGTGGTCAAAACTTAAGGCTGTGAATGTGACTGGAGTTACGTGAAAATGTCTGGGGAGGGAAATAGGTGTCTAGCTTGCTAACGCCGCTGGGGGATACAAAATTCGTCGGTCTTCTGTTCAAAGAAAATTCTAGGCGGTGGTTTTTTGAGCCTCGGCACTGGCGGCTCGCTCCCGGAGACATTGAGGAAATCAACATTCAATTTCTCAATTTTTCTCCGCCTCAATACGACTTCTTGATTACGACCACAATACAGAACGGTCAAACCTTTCAGTTCTATGAAGGAGTTGTTGCGAAAAGAAGGGTTCAAAAGGCCGAGAGAGTTCATGGTAGGACGGAAATCGGGAGATCAAAAGTCTACTTTGTTGATGGTTATACGAGTCAAGGGTATGTGGAAAACCTTTTGGAAACATGGTGCCGCCGCAGAAAAATGGGTGCACTCGGTTTCATGGGTCGCTTCATGGGGATCAGTGGCGAAGCCCACGTTCATCTAAGGACGCTGAGACCGCTGTCTAAGCCCGGCCAAGAGGCTACCACCAACTATCTGTATCGATATAGGGGTCGGGTTGAAAGCGGCGAACGAAAATTGGCTTTCGACGTGGTGGCGAAGCGGTTTTTGCCTCGGGAGCCCTTGACCCGTGGGAACGACGAGTACAAAATGCTGCGCGTCTTGCCAAGTGGTATTGTGCCAAAGACCCACGGCGCCTTGATGAACCGACTCCTCAAGGTCAACGGTGAGAGTGAGGTCTTGGTTTTGTTCACGGATTATGTAGAGGGCGCAGTGGAGGTCGGCAAACAGATCTGGGACCTTATGAAAAAAGTCTCCCAAAAGAAAGTTGCGGGAAAAACGCCTGATTCAGAATTGAAGCGCTTGGACACCATAGTTCAAGAATCCATAGATATGATTGTGTTTCCTTTTCATCGAGCAGGCTTCAAGACTTGGCACTCAGCCGGCGTGGTAATCAAACCGGGAGACGTCTATTACAAATGGTATCATCGAGAACTCGAACAGAACTTGGCGTTGTTGAGGGCGACCAAGGCGATTACAGCGAACAAGAGCAAAAGCCTGTCAAAGATTTTCCATCGAGCTTGGAATCGCATCCTCAGCAGAGTCAAAGCCACCGAGATTCACAGGGATCTGATGTGGCGGCAAATCCTGAAAACGAAGGACGGACGCCTCATAATTCTGGATCTAGACGAACACGTTGCAGGTCACGCTGGGAAGGACCTAGCCGACCTATGCGCAGCAAACCGTTTCATAGCTGAGGATCTAAGATCACCCAATGCAGAGTACATGCGAAGCATCGCTGAGCATCTAAACACACTCATTCTGAAGCGTTACATGCAAGACGCGGAAAAGATGCGGGCTGTCTGGGCTGAAGACTTAGAAAAGACCGTCAGGGTATATTTGGCGTATCGGCACTTGCACGACGCGGCCTACTACGCGCCTGTTTGGCGTCAAGCAGAAAGAGCCTCGGAGATAAGAAAGTACAAAAGGTACGTGGTTTTTTCGTTAAGGTGGCTTGAAAAGAGCACAAAGCTAATGGATGACCTGTTGCAATGAGAAAACGGGGAGATAACGTATTGGGCGAAAGCGGTGCAATCAACTACCCATTTGTGGTTCACTTTCATCAGCCAGTCGGACAACTCGAGCGAATTCTCAGTCGGGTCTACAAACAAAGCTACGAACTTTGGCTGAGAATTTTTGAGCAGCACCCAAAAACCAAGTTCAGCGTTCACTTTAGCGGTTGCCTCCTCGAATGGATCGCAGAGAATCACCCAGAGTATGTTGTTCGACTCGAAACCTTGGCCAAGAAGGGACAAATTGAGTTCATCGGAGGAGGCTACTATGAACCTATTCTGCCGATGATCCCAGACGCAGACAAAGGGGCACAGATTCAACTCTTGTCCGACTATTTGGTAGCAATGTTCAGGGCAAAGCCAGTTGGTCTCTGGCTGGCTGAACGGGTTTGGGAGCCATCTCTGCCCAAGTTGTTGGCTGAGAGTGGGATGCACTATGTCCTCATCGATGACTATCACATCCGAGCCGCGGGCTACCCGGAAGAACAGACCTTCTACGTCTACAACACCGAAGAACAGGGCAGCCGAGTGACTGTTTTTCCCATAAACGAAAGGCTAAGATACCTAATGCTCTGGGAGCCGCAAGAAAAATCCATCGATTACCTCCGCCAAGCAAGAACACCAGCTGGAGACCGCATAGTGGTCTACATAACGGACGCCGAAAAGTATGGGGAATGGAGTGAACCAGCGATGGCCGAGCAATGGCTGCACCAATATCTCACCATTATTGAAGAAACTCCGTGGATTGTATCCATACACCTATCCGAGTATCTGCAGAAATATTCGCCGAAGGGGCTGGTCTACGTTCCGTGCGCGGCATACGACAAAATGATGGAATGGTCTGGTGGAAACTTCCGCAACTTCCTCTCCAAGTACACTGAATCAAATAACATGCACAAGAAAATGTTGTACGTGAGAAACAAGATTGAAGAAGCCTCTGGGCTCAGATGTCGAACTGATTTGCTTGCTGAAGCCCGAAAAGAACTCTATGCCGCGCAGTGCAACGACGCCTATTGGCATGGGCTGTTCGGAGGCGTATACCTACCCAACCTTCGGCAAGCGGTTCACGCCAATCTCATTCGCGCAGAGATTTTGGTTGAACGCGCTGTAGAAGAAAAAGTCGGCCCTCAACAAGCCGTCACAGTTGTCAACCGTGATCTCGACTATGACGGACAAGCCGAATTGCTCCTAGAAGGCAGGCGGCTAAACGCCTACATAAAACCGGACAACGGCGGCAATCTCTTTGAGCTAGACTACAAAGGAGATTCCATCGCTCACAATTTTGCAGGTGCGCTCACTCGCCGACCCGAAAAGTATCACGAGAAATGGGAACAAAAACCCATCATCGACTGGTATCGCAGAACGTTGCTGCGGGACCATCTCCTGCGTAGAGAATTAACCCTGGACGGTTTTCTCAACATGGAACACATGTTTGACCAAGGCGACTTCATCCTAGAAAGGTTTGAACACAAAACAATCCAAAAGGAGAAAGAAGCCATAGTGAAGCTTTCACGAACTGGACACGACTGGTCAAAAGGCGCAGAAGCGAAACTTCAAATCACGAAGACCATAGCCTTCCCCTTAGAGTCTGCCACACTAAGCGTCTTATATGAGGTCGAAAACGTTGGCAACCAAACCCTCAGTTTGCGTTTCGCCCCCGAATCAACATTGACTCCACCTGTCACATTTGAGTACACGCCCACTCCAGAAGAATTGCAAAACTATCCCTGCTCAATAGGTGGAAAGAAAAACCTAGAAACAAACATTTTGGCTGGGGTTGCAGCTGGAGACGCAGAAAACTGCAGCGTCACTGACAAGGCAAGGAGTCTGAGAATACAGGTCAGTTGGAGCCCACCCACTGAGGTTTGGATGCTGCCCCTTCAAGCTTTGGCGCAGACTGAAAAGACGCCCATGGCTATTTATGAGGGCACAACAATCATGCCGGTCTTCAGACTTGAACTGGCGCCAAACGATGCCCAAACCATAAACCTGGAGCTCCAGATAAATGAGACATGTGGTTGAAGCAATTGAGCCTGGAAGACACCCTCGTTCCGCCGACCCTAGGCGGCTCTTACGTGTACATGGCGAACACAGCCGCCGCCTTCCTTGGCAAAAAGGTGTATCCATACATTCCTGCACCACCACCAAAATACGTAGAATTCAAGAAGTACAGGTTGGAGGAAGCGGCAAGCCTCGATCTGGAGGCTCACTGTAGAAGCATCTTGAGCGTCTACAAGCCGTTTGTGCCGAACAGAAGGTTTCCTGCCGTGATTCTCGGGGCGCCCAATGGCGGAATTGTCAATCTAGCGGTAGCGATGGGCGTGCCCTATCTCTGCTCTCAGTTTCGCATTCCCATAATGATTGAGGACGGAGGCAGAGGTAAGAACAAAGATGACTTGAAACCTTACGCCGAGGTTGTGGAGCATATCGGAGAGTCCTGGTCAGCCAAATATCGGTGGGGCACTGTAAGTTGTTTGGTTGACCCCATCCACGACCGAATGGACCTAGGCAAGTACGCACATGTCAGAGAAAAATTTACGGATGTTCCACCCGCATTCAAACAGTTCTTACTCAAGCATTTGAAGCCGAAAGGCACAATTGTTTTTGTCAACACGATGTATCCCTGGATGAGCCATAGCCTCCGAGACCGGGTGCACCTGCAGATAGGCGGCTTGGGCAACGTTTCGCCGGACGAGTATTTGGCGGGCTCTGAACGAGTCAATCAATTTCTGAAGGCAGAAAAATCTGAACATCAGAACGGCTGGAGACTGGACAACTACCCGGTGGTGCAGCGACGAGAATCGGAGTGGGGCACGGAGCCGGAGTTCAAGAAAGCCGTTCAAGAATTCTGTCACAAACACGGCTACGGTTTCTTGCCCTTGGAACAGGACCATCCAGCGGGGTTCAACCTGCTGGCCGCTCACGCCATGCACAAGAAACACACAGCTGATCGGGGGCAATGCGGCGGCTACTCAATCAACATCTTTTGGGGTCTCTGCCCTACCCTGATGTTGCGTGCCCGGCTGCTGGGCTGCTGGTTTACCTTCACAGACCGTGCTTCGCTAGACGTGTCAGAGTGGCAACTGCAAACGTTGCTGAATGATTTTCCCGATGTCCCTAGACGAGCTGTGCTGGGTTACTACTGGAGCTATCCAGGGGCAAAAGTCCTAGACATTGCACCGCCGGGTGACTGGGTGAACATGCTCCTCAAGTATATTGCCCCAAGTGAGGTGAGATGGCCGGGGATCAAAGACTTGGGGAGCACGGAACACGACATCTTCCGGTACGAGGACGAGCTTTTTGAAGAGTGCAAACGATACCAGGGAAGAGAAAGTAAACATAACGTGACCGTTGAGGACCTGATTTCCTTATTGAGACCGTAGACGAGTTTCGATCGATCGAAATCCATGGAAATAGCTAGAGCTGTGATCGAGATCGCAAAAGCCCCAATGTTCTTTTATGCCTTAACAGCCCCTACAGATATACCCCTGATTATTTGTCTCTGGAACAACACGTAGAATATGATCAGTGGAATCGTGCTAATTGCCATACCTGCAAACATCATGTCCCACCTTGGTTCCGCCTCAGGTCTCCCTCTAAAGGCTAAAATCCCAACTGGCAGCGTTTTCATGTCATTAGATGTGACCGCGACTATCGAAAACATGAGCTCATTCCAGAAGAATGGAAAGTTGATTATTGCCAATACCGCCAACAAGGGTCTCGATATCGGAAAAACGACCCTCATCAAGAGCGACCACTCGCTGGCCCCATCTATCCTAGCTGCTTCCTCCACCTCCTTTGGAAAAGATCTGAAGAAGGCTTTTGCAATCAGTATTGAGAAGGGTAAGGCAAAGCTAATGTAGGGCAAAATCAGTCCGGGATAGGTGTTGAGCAATCCAAGATTGTTTATGACAAAGAAGAGCGGTATCACTACTGCATGGACAGGAATGGCTATCAAGGCTAAGAAGAGATCTGAAAGTAAGGAAAAGAATCTCTTGTAGTATCTGGCTAATGCGTAGCCGGCCATCATCGCTATCACAACCGATATCGCCGTTGAAACCGAAGTCACTATCGCGCTATTGAGCAAGTATCTTCCTATAGTAATCCTTTGGTATTCCCCACTCCAAACGATTGCATAGTTCTCGGGGTGTATGTTTAGGAGACCCGGCGGAGAAAATACATTCACTATGATCGACCTGTTGTCCTTCAGCGAAGACATGAAGAGAAAGAATATGGGGTAGATCTGAGTGAATGCCCAGAAGATTGCAGCAGCACATAGTATGTATTTGCCGAC
>Ga0315310_10001079_pt1 | contig 17215 bp, 17 predicted proteins | sample TDP5_MG_FD_203630 | JGI IMG/M metagenome (GOLD analysis project Ga0315310, IMG submission 203630) | Freshwater sediment microbial communities from Lake Towuti, South Sulawesi, Indonesia - TDP5 | ecosystem: Environmental > Aquatic > Freshwater > Lake > Sediment | place: Indonesia: South Sulawesi... | reverse complement strand
CCACACAGTCTTCGCCAAAGACCATAGGTTAACAGGGTCTGGCACGGTTATCTTAAGAACCTTCGACCGTTCAGTGTCCTGAAGCCTCACGAACTTTTCAGCAAACTCGCATTCGGCGGAAACCTCGTTCCTAGGCAGATACCATGTGAGCTTAGTCAAGTCTTCTTCGTCTGTGGTGGAAACATAAAAGAATGGACTCCACCTGTCCACAAGCTTTACGCATTCACCACCTTCTGTTTTGATCCAGACCGCCATTTCCCCTACTCTTTCAGGGTAAACATCCAGTATCCAGCCTCTAACTTTCCCTCTGCTATTCGGAGTAAAGACTTGATCTGATCTTGTCAAGGGCAGCCTTAATCTCCCTCATGGTTTTTTGGTGGCTGAGCAGGATTGCCATGAACATAGCTTCAGTCACGATGGGCCTGGTTGCAGCCCCAGCAGCTGAGGCATAACGTCTACACTCGTTCATCAACTCCTCGAAAGCCGCCTTGTCGTCTATGCGCAACGCCTTTAGGAAGCCTTCCCACTTCTTGATCTCGCTCTCGAGGATCATCCTGTATGAAGGAATGGTCCTACCCAACCCCTAAACCTCCACAAAGTCTTCCAGTTTAGACTGAGCGCTCATCTCTTCAAAGAAAAACCTGAAGGATGCTGTGGGTTTTGAGGGATGCTTCTCGAACGTTACCTTCACGCAGGGGTTTCCTTCTTCGACTCTAGCTGCCACCTCAGCTCGTCCCAGAAGATACTGCTCTAGACGTTGTCTTCGTTCGCCTCCGGATGAAAGGGAGGTCACTACCAATAACAGGTCTCTTTCCTTTTTCAGGTTCCAGAGGAAGCGGGCGACACGGTTGAAGGTTTTCCTAGCCTCTAACATCGGAATGTCAGAGTCACAGTACAAGGTGGCGACATCTGAAACTACGACAAGCCTTGAGTCTTCTCTGTCAAGAATCTCAGGAAGCCTTTCGGTAATCAAGGCTGTCAGCTGATAGCCCGTGAAGGCTCTTGAAACCCAAATGTTCTTCAAAGTTTTCTCAGGGTTCAGATCGAGTAGACGAGAGATTTCTGAGACAAGATAAGGGTCGAATGTGTTTCCGCCGTCAACAAAGACCACAGACGAATCCAACCCGCCTTCAGCACAAGGGAGTTGACTCTGGACGCACATGAACTCTGAAAAAACATGAGCCATACAGGAACCGTAAAAGAATACAAGCTGCGCCGGGCTTAACTCGCGGAAAATCTTGCCCAAATTCTCTGGATTAAGAGGTAAGGTTCTGAGACTAGAAATGGCAAGTTGAGGAAAGTTCATGAAGCACAGTTGACCTTCTTGCATCAGATTTCCTTCTAGACATGATCAACTAGGGCGCATCTAGCTTGCGGGTAAAACGTATTTAAGCCGACTGTGCGCGCCGAGGGAGGGGACTACCTATCTTATGCAGAGACCCACCAGCAAATCTTTTATTCAATCTAGGCAATTCTTACCTGAAAACCAGAACTCGTCAATGAAGTAGGTGAGGCGGAAAAAAATGACTAACGATGTCTATGAAAGGCTTGCTGAAGCCCTAAACAAGCTTCCACAGGGCTTCCCAAGAACCCCATCGAATACTGAGATTGCTATCCTAAAAAAGTTATTCTCGCCCGAGGAAGCCGCAATAGCCAGCCAACTGCGCCGCGAGATGGAACCAGCTCAGGTGATAGCCGAACGAATCGGATTCCCCGTTGAGGAGGTGAAGACAAAGCTAATGCAGATGGTTAAGCGGCATCTCCTATGGTTCAACGAGGCTTCTGCGGAAACAGTGTTTAGACTGGCGCCCTTCGTCGTCGGGATCTACGAATCACAGCTGGAAAGCATGGACCACGAGTTCGCACATCTCGTCGAACATTACATGGCTGATGGAGGGGCCGTAGGAATCATGAGGCCGCAACCTGCCCTGCACCGCGTCATCCCGGCCCAAAGGGCAGTCAAGACCGAATGGATCCTCCCATACGACGATGTCCGTGCAATTCTCCTCGCCGCCAAAAGCTTTCGTGTCCGCAACTGCATATGCCGAGTGCAACAGGACTTCATCGGTCGCAGGTGCAACTTTCCGTTGAGATCGTGCTTAAGCTTTTCCTCGGTTGAGCAGTCCAGTCCCTATGACGTTTCAAAAGAAGAAGCATTGAGAGTACTTGAGCAAGCTGAGGAGATCGGTCTCGTACATACTGTGAGCAACGTGATAAAGGGGGTCGGTTATGTCTGCAACTGTTGTGGCTGCTGTTGTGGTATCCTTAGGGGCGTCAACGACTGGGGGATCGAGAATTCTGTAGCCCACGCAAATTATTACGCCACCGTCGATCCTGGAGAATGCTTAGGATGCGGAACATGCATTAAGCGTTGCCAAGTTCACGCGATCTCCGAGAGCGATGGAGTAGCTGTTGTGAACCGTGAACAGTGTATAGGCTGCGGACTGTGCGTCACAGGATGCCCAAACAAAGTCCCGAAACTCCATCGAAAGCCCGATTCTGAGATCGTTCAGCCTCCCGTCGACTTCGCGACTTGGGAACACGAGCGACTTCGCAACAGAGGCTTGCTTGGGGGCTGAGGCGAGAACCCAGAAGAGAACTTGGTTCTGGAGGCAATTCCTCAAGCTTCATTCCGAACTTCAACCATTAGGTTCTTTTGGCACTTATTTGGCGGGCAAGTATCTCAATGCGGCCTCGGCCACTTTTGATCTTATGGGATCGTTCAGCCATGTCTTGAGTGTATCTTGGACTTCTGCGTGCCGACGGGCTAGGTAAAGTAGCGCTGACGCCACGGCTCGCCACACGTACCGCCTATCGTCAGCAGCGAGCTCTGTCAGTATCTCCACACCATCCCGCCAGTTCCTGCTTCCTCCGTAAGATGCAAACGACATGGCTACGTTCCAGCGTATACCCTCGTCTTCGTTGCTCGCCCATCTGCGAAGATGCTTCAAGGTGATGTCTGGGTAACAGCGAAGCAAGCCGTCCCCTATCGTGTAGGGCCCAAGGTTCTTTCTCACGTAGACGGTCTTGTCAGAAAGCAAGGGCTCAACCAAGCGGGTTAGAGGTTCAGCCAACTCTTCCTTTCTGAGGTTTCCAGCACTTCGCGTTGCGATGGCAACGCATCTCCTGAGATATGCCGATGCGTGTGCACTAAATGCCTTGAGGATGGGGCAAACTTGCTGGAAATGCTTCGTGAGGAGTTCACTCCACACTGCATGCCCTTCTTCGCGAACAAGCCAGTTCTCGTCATCGGCAAGGGTTGTCAGAATCTGCTTAGCCCAGTCTGGGTTTTTCTCCCAAAGCAGACCAAGAACTCTCGAGGCGTATCTTCTCGTGGAGGGGTTTTCATGGCCAGAGAGTTCCAGAGCCCAGAACTTCAACTTCTGCTCATCGCCATCTAAGCCTTGCCGCAACACCTGAGAAGCCGACCAAGAGGGTTTCCCCCACCTGAGCGGTGATGCTACATCACCGAACTTATTCACGTCATTTTCGGAAACAGCTTGCCGAAGACCACGCTCGATATCAGTCGGTATATAGAGTTTCATGGAGAACCAGTCCCGCAGATAGCCCTGCTAGCGATGAGGAGTTAAGGTTTGCGAACGTTCAGGATATGGCAGCTTCTCACCCTCAAGAGTGTTGCTCCGCTGTCTCTTAACGAAGACTGATCCTCTAGACTCGTCTAGGAAGATTATTCATAACTTCCTCGACGCTGCCGAATTCTTTGTCTGGGAGTCTTTCTAGCAAGGAGCTGGCGCGCACCCTCTTGTCTTCTGTTAGGTCGACTATTTTCCATCCCTGAGCTTTGAGAAGCTTACTTTTTGTTGCTGGAAACCTAGCGTCTTCCATGAGCACCTTTCTGAGGGATTGCTGCCCTTTGGATCCTGTTACTGACGGGAACTTTCCTGTTTGCTTGAAGATTCTGAAGCGAGCGGCGTCCTTATACATTCTCACGTTGTGGAAAGAGACGGCTGCCCTTTCAGGGTTTCCACGTACAATCTTCTCGTCGACTGCCGTTAGCTCCTCGTCGGCGAACTGGTAGACGTTCTGTTCTCCCTTGCCGAAAAGCCGGGTGTACACAAATTCCGATTCTTCAACCTCGTTCTCCTTTGACAAGTCGACACAGTGGACAATGTTGAGGTCTTGCATCAATCCAACTAGGGCTGCTGGCAGTGGCTCGTTCTTTCTGCGTCTAACCTCCCAGACGGGCGTGACCCCTCTCAGGTCTACGCTTTCGAAGAAGTCTCTGACTAATCCGATCTTTTTCTCATTGAAGCGCCATCTCGTGGGGGTTTCAAAGACGAGAACCTTCGAGTTGAGGGTTTGGCAAATCTCCATTGTGGCGTCCAGTGCGCTGAAGGCTTCTTCGACGGGTTCGAGCCGGTACTTGTGCGTAATATCCTTGTGGCAACGGACAGCGAACTCGAAGTCGGTCGGGACCCTCAGTCTCCATGACTCGACAAGCTTTAGGCTTGGGATCCTGTAGAAGGTTGAGTTTACTTCAACAAAGTTGAACGCTCTCGAATAGGCTTCGAGGCTTCTTAGCCCAGGCACGTGAAAGTATGCCCATCCTCCAGTCCCTATCAATAGTTCGGTCATACTTCGTCAACATCGTATTAATACAGCAATCTTCTTATTTTACTGTAACCATCCAGTGAGTCTTTCGGAGGAAAGCCCTTGGCAAACTTGATCTTCGGCACGAGTGGTTGGTCGTACAAGGAATGGGTTGGACCATTCTACCAAGACGCAAAAAAGATGTTCAGCTACTACGCCCGCTTCTTTAGCACCGCTGAGATCAACTCAACGTTCTACCGCTACCCGATGAAGACAACGATCTACGGCTTAGACAGGACCTCCGCGAAGGATTTCGTCTTCTCGGCCAAGCTTCCGAGGCTAATAACGCACGAGAAGCGTCTTGACCCAGACCTAGACACGAGGAGCGACCTTGTTCGGTTTCTTGAGCTGATGGAGCCCCTCAATGCGCGGGGGAAGCTGGGTTGCATACTGATTCAGCTGCCACCCAGCTTTCGGTATGACCAAGATGTTGATAAGCTCAAGGCGTTTCTTGAGTTGCTGCCGGATGGCTATGAGTTTGCGGCTGAGTTCCGAGACTATTCGTGGATAAGACCCGAAACATGGTCGCTTCTGAGGAAGCACAACGTCGCTTACTGCATTGTGGACGAGCCCTTGCTTCCTTCGGAGGTGCAAGTGACAGCTGATTTCGCGTATTTCCGTTGGCACGGTAGAGGAACTCGACCATGGTACGACTACTGTTACAGTAAGGCTGAGCTGGAGGAATGGGTTCCTCGAGTCGAGCAGACAAGAGACAAGGTCGATAAAGTTTACGGGTACTTCAACAACCACTTCCATGGGTACGCTGTAGAGAACTGCATCGAAATCTTGGAGATGCTTAACGCGGCAAGTTCTGAGCTAACAAAGGTTAAGGAGAACATAGTGCGGCACAACGCTCGCAGGCCTGCTGTCAGAGAAAGAAAGCTGGAGGATTTCGGGTTCGGCGTTCGCCTGTCGGTCATTGAGGATTTTATCCTGAAGTTGACTGATATTCGTCGTTATGAAAGGGGAAGAGACATCAGCGACATGGACCTATTCATAGAGGAGTCTTCTGATCGCATGGTCAAAGCTAGAATCCGAGACTACGTCATTGAGCTGAACCTAGAGAACAGAGTTTTGAAGCATGACTGCGACGACTGGCGGAAGGGGCTTGGCATGAAAAGGGTCTGCAAACACTTGGTGAAGTTCTTCTTGGCCATGCAGCTAGATAGGGCTGAAGAAATTCTGCGGGATATCAACAGGAACAAGAGCAGCTGGGTCTTCCAGTTGCTCGACTCTAGCGATTGATCCAAGCTCATGTTGGGGCAATTCCGAAGGGATCTCGACCCACACTGGTTCATACTTGTCATGCCTGTCACATGCGGTGTCGGAACCTTCTACCTAACCTTTTTTTGGTGGGAAGCCGCTCTTTGTGTAGCGGTCTGTGGCGCTAAGGGGTATGGAGGCCCAATCGGAGAAGGATGCCATTCGAAGAGTAGTATGGAGCCTCATGGAAGACAAGGGCATTGCTAAGTTTCCAAAGCCTGTGTTCGGCAGGATCCCGAACTTCGCGGGTGCAGAGCAGGCGGCGTCAATGCTGTTCGAGGAGATGGAGTACAGAGAAGCAAAGGTCATCAAAGTCAACCCAGATGCGCCTCAACGAAGGGTTAGACTCCGAGTTCTGCTCGATGGGAAGACGCTCTTGATGCCTTCGCCTAGGTTGAGATGTGGCTTCTTGATTCTCAATCCGAGCAGGATCCGACGCGAGCTTTGTGGGGAAGCCTCAGCGATCGGTGGTGCCTTCAGATATGGTAGGCCATGCTCTTTGAGAGAATTGCCTCAAGTTGATCTGATAGTTGCGGGTTCAGTAGCCGTCTCCGTGGACGGCGTACGCGTGGGCAAGGGCGGAGGATACAGTGAGTTAGAATACGCGGTCCTCAGAGAGATTGGTGCCGCTGCAGAAGAGACACCTATTTTCACGACGGTTCACGATGTCCAAGTTGTCGGCCGAGTGCCACAGGAACCGCATGACCTCACGGTTGACGCAATAATCACACCAACTAGAGTGGTCAGAGTGGAACGGAGCCTCCGAAGACCAGAAGGTATCTTTTGGGAAAAGATAGCGCCCAAGCAACTCAGGGAGATACCTATTCTAAGAGAGCTGAAAGCGGTGAGCAGCGGGTCTTAAGGTACGTGGCTACTGGTTTAGGCCAGCGAGTCCAGTAGTCTTCTCTCGGTGACTACTCCGACGAGTCGGCCCCCTTTTGTCACCGCGAGCCTTCTGATCTTCTTGTCACGCATCATTCTGAGAGCGTCTGTCACGGACTTGCCTGCCTCTATCGAGATGAGAGGCGAGGACATGACTTCCTGAGCTCGCGTCTTTGTTGGGTCTTTGTGCAGTCTCACGACTTTCTCGACTATGTCTCTTTCAGTTACTATGCCAGCGGGCTCTCCCCCGCTCATTACTATGACTGCGCCTATGTTGTTTGCGACCATCTTCTCAGTGACGAACAGAATGGTGTCAGAGAATAGTGCGGTGACAGGGGGACTTCTCATGACAGTCTCGACTAAAGCCTTCAACCCCAAGCACGTTCACTCCAACAGTATTTTCGTGTTTCCGTCTTTTATTCTTTAAGGGGTGCAGCTTGTACACGACCGTCACGAAACAGAGCATCTACTCTAGAGACAGGTTCACATTTAACAAAAAGGAGAGAAGGAACCGCAAGCTACGGGTGGGGTTCGTAGATTTCCTCGCTTGGTCTGGGTAGCCTCTGCTGAACAGGCGGCAACGGTGGTCCACCTCTCTTGGGCTTAGAAAGGTAGTAGTAGGCCGTGCTTGAGTAGTCATTGCTGAGCTTGTTCGCATGTCCATGTTCAATTGTTGCCCTTATGCTTTTGCGGAATCTGATCGGGTCTTCAATGTAGTATCGATAAACAGTGTTCTTTCCTTTGTAATGCCATTCTTTAGTGCCGCAGTACAGAATTACGCCGTGGTAAGGCGCATTGTACTCCTCCCTGGGGCTGTAGGCGCATTGGTACCAGTCTTCTGTTCCGGTTCCATGCAGTGAAGGCGGCCACTTCTCACCGTCGACGAAGACCATGTCGTCTCCTTCGCCGTACCAGTCGTTCGGGTTGCGGTGGAAACAGTCTATGTCCAAGTGAGCGCCGCAGTAGATCCCATTGCCTTCAGCCTCAAGCATCAAATAATTCTCCTTCCCATCTGTGTTCAGGAAGCGGGGGTCCTTCCCGATGGCTTCCCGGCTCAGTTTCTCCCTGTAAGCCCAGCCGTTCGTGTCTGGTTCGCGGCGCCATTGAGCATGGAAGTAGGCAAGGCTTCCGACAGCCTTGGCGGATGGGTAACGTTCGTAGTCAATGTAGAAGTAATGCCAGTAGCCTTCGGTTCCTTGGTTCTCAACCTCTATCTGAGCTTCCTGCTTGAAAGGCATGGGCCACCAAGAATTGAAGCCCTTGCCGTCCTGCGGGCTCATCTGAAGCGGCAAAGAAACGAAGTTCTTGCGGATTCCGTGTCCCACGCCGAAGAAGTCGCCGACGGGGCATTCGACGCTTGGTTCCTTACAGCCATCCCAGAAGAATCTTAGAACGATGCGGCGCACGTAGTCCTCCCTGGGAATGCCAAGAGTCATCCACACGTGTTTTATGCAGCCTGGACCAGCGATCTTCGCCAAGTTCCTTTTCTCTCCCGCCTCGATCCGCCATGCGTCCCTGTTCCCACCAGACAGATCGTAGCTCGAGATCCTGTGGCTTGTATAATCTCTCAGCTTCGGTAGAGTTGCAAGAGTAGTTTGTCCAATCAACCTGAGTTACCTCCGGAGACCAGTTTGACTCGGAAAGGATATAAGCCTTCGCTGACCGCGTAGCTCAGGTTTCATGATCCTCAAGGAGCGTGCAGATGCTGAACCCTCTCTCCCTTGCAAACCCCACGAGCATGAGACCAGCCTGTTCTGCAGCCCCTATCCTCCTCCACGTGGACGCGAAGACAGGCAATAACCGGAAACCTAACTTCTGCAGCTTTGGGTCGATAGCAGTAGACACATTTATAGGGTATAATAGTGTTATATGGTCTTGGTTGAGTTGGTTTGTACCCTCCGTGCGAAACCGTCTCTCGTTATGTCCTGCCGCTCTTCAGATCCCTCGTCGCAAGAGAATTGATCGAGAAGCACAGCTTTACACAGATGGAAGCAGCCAAGAAACTGGGGACCACACAAGCTGCCATAAGCCAATACCTTCACTCAAAACGCGGAACAAAAGCCACTACGCAGTTCGAGCATGTCTTGTCAGTTCAGGAGGCTGCGGCTCAAGTCGCGAATCGCATAGTCACCGAGAACATAGAAAGCGGCGAGGTTATGGCAATCTTCTGCAGATTGTGCATGTCACTGCGGCAGGAACCAAAGCCTTCACTTGGTGATCCGAGAACAGGCAGTTCCAAGTGACAAGTCAACGTTAGGGATCATTAACGATCACTGAATCCTTGTCGGAAAGGTTATTTGCTTTGTGACCGTAGGATAGTCTAGTGTTGCTTGTCGTCGAGGGGAGCGGCTCCTACACATGTCAATGAACTACTTTGAAGAGGCTTCAAGAGACGCCAAAATCCTTGCCAAAAGAATCAGCGCCGACGACTACAAGAACCTTAAGACCTACTGGCAGAACAGAAGCTTCTTCCCAATCGCTTCGATGCTTCGAAGATATGGCATAGAATTCAAAGGGCTTACACACTTGGAAAGCCTTGTCAGCGAACTCATAGAGGCAAAAGAAGCAGAAGCGAAGCTCTAGCGCCGATTTCACTGACGGTCAAGCATTGACTCTAGCTGAATGGTTTCCTTCAGTGTCGCTACCTACTCGTTTTCCGGATCTTCCTTTTCAGCTCTTTCACTAAGCGTTGCCTGATTGGGGTCTTGCCGACAAGAGTGTAACCTCTCTGTCTAAGATAGGCAAATCTTTCTTCCGCTTCTTGCCTCAACGCTGCAACTTTCCACTCGTAGTAGCCGGGATTGGCCTTTCTGATGTCTGAAGATTGTTTAGCGAACCCCGAGAGTTCTCTTTCCACAAACTCCTCTTTGCTGACAGAGGTTCCGGCAGTGGCCAAATAGGCCACTATAGCCACACCAATGATTGGTACCAACGCAACACCTACGATCCAAGGATTCAAGGGCGTGAAGAAGCTATTGGGATTCGTGCCTTGCCGGAACTCTTGCAGGTTTGTCAATCCATCCCAATCGTTGTCTCCCACAGCGTCAGCCGGATCAACGGGGTTCAACCCGAATATTGCTTCCCATACGTCAGGCATTCCATCGTTATCATCGTCACTATCGACGATATCAGGAAACATATCTCCATCCGTGTCTCGTAGAACCGTAACGACCACCGAGTCGGTGTCACTATTTCCTGATTGGTCCTTAACGGTCAAGGAAACATTGTAGCTACCTGAACGCATGTAAGTATGGTTCACGGCCAAGCCGGTCTCCCTCGTTCCGTCTCCGAAGTCCCATTCGTACGCGACTATGCCTAAATTATCTCTAGAGTGAATGGCGTTGAAGCTAACTACGCTACCTTCCGGCACAGTCTGGTTGATCCCGGCTTCAGCAACCGGGCGGGTTACGTCACGAACCGTGATGGCTACCATGTCCATCCCCCAGTTGCCCTCAGCATCCGTCACGTTCAGTGTGACCGTATAGACGCCCGGCGTTAGGAACATGTACGTTGCCGTTTTGCCAGTCAAGGTCCAGACCACGTCTTCAGCTATGGTCCAAACATACCATACTATGTGACCATTGTCACTTGAACTGGAACCGTTAAGCGTTGTTAAGGTGTCTTCCGCCACAGTCTGGTCAGGTCCAGCATTGGCAACGGGCGGTGTGATGTCGAGCACGCTGACGACGAGGTTATCTGTGTCCCAGTTTCCCACTATGTCGGTCACATTGAGCGTGACAAGGTAGACTCCAGGATTCGCGAAGACATATGTGGGGTTCGCGCCGCTCAATGTCTTTGGTTCATTGTCCATGAAGCCCCAAACGTAGCCTCCTATGGCTATGTTGTCTGTTGAGTCGGAGCCATCGAAAACAACCGTCGTGTCTTCATTGACGGTTTGGTCTGGTCCAGCATCAGCCTTGGGAGCTGTCTGATCCGTGAGCGGGATACAATGAACTCTAAACACAAACTTGATTGTTGCGTCTTCAATAAGTACATTGTGAGCGCCTTCAGTAGACAATGGGACCGTGGCTATTGTCATGAAGGAGCCGTTCTCGTCAGCTGTGGTAGCACCCATCAACGTCACACCATCCCACATGATCAGTAGTGCGCTGGGACTGAACCATTTACCAGCAATCAGTAGGCTGCCTCTGGCTCTGACGTACAACCCATAGTGAATGAAGTTGGTATTGTTCCCGTACAAGTAGCCTGACGGCGCAGTCAAGCCTATTGAGTCTGGAGAATAGACCTGCCTCAACCCCCTCCGATACTCGTCAAATGTGTCAACGAGGGTCTGTCCCGTGCTATTCACCACTAGCTTGAATGTGATGGTTGAGTAAGACTCAGAGGACAAGTCGGCTGGCAAGACCTCAGCCAGGTCTGGGGCTATGGAAGTGTACCTTAGCCGCCCGGTCCCGTCGGCTGGGTACAGGTTGGCGAGGGTTCTCCATCCTTCGCCAGCATCGTAACTCAGATTGACGTAACCATTGGCTGGTAGAGCGTACCCTAGGAGTTCAATAGATGCGTGACCTGGCCCGATTTTGGGAACAATCTCAAATGAAGCTGTGATCACCAAGTAGGTGTCTGTGACGGCAACTGCGGATGTGGAGCCATCGTACGCTTTTGCATAGTAAGCTCCTCCAGGAATCTCCAAGGTCTTCGGTATCGTTCCATTGATCCAGTCTCCTCCTACAGTGTAACCCGGATAGGTTGTGGAGTCTGTGGCGTTATCCTCTATCTTGGCTACACTGAAGGCTGGACCAAACCTAGTATCGTTTGCTCTATCAACGGACGCATAGCCGTTCTTGCTGAGGTATAGCTCGACCTGTCCGCCGGACCAAGTCACTTCGCCAAAATACAGATTCACCTCTCCTCCGATCTGAATTTCGGCAACCGAGCTCGGCCGCGTGGCTGTGTTGACGAGTATGTTTCCGCTCGAAGCACGAAGTTGTATAGGTGCAGAGTAGGCTGGAAATGCTAAGAACGCGATGAAGATTGGAGAGAATACCACTAGGTATCGTTTCACCAATTGTCTGACCACACGAATCGTCCCTTTCTAACTGCAGATCGCTGACCTTTTCCTCAATACTTTGATATCAGGATCGAGCCCTATCAGGCTTCCTCTTGTCGTCAAACAATATCCTGAGTAGTCGAATTAGAACATTTTGGCTCGGTTGGTCTTTTGGTGCTCCTTAACAACGTTAAGAATATGGGCGAAGTGTTTCTGCTTCATAAGCCTAAAAACAACAGGCCAGATACCGTAGAACGGGAAAGAATGTCCTGTCCGTACTTGAAATACTGTTTCCAAGAATCGATCAGAAGGAAACGGTTCTTCATAGAGACACGCAAATGCCTTCACAGAGCATCATGGTCCAAATGCCCAATACAATCCGCAAAAAGCAGCATTCAGAAACTAGGTAGGAACCTGGAAACAATGCTTGCCAGCAAGACCAGAACCGGCGAATGATCAAGAACACACGAATATGCTCCAGTACCAGAGGGTTATCAGAACGCGTTATGCAGAACGGTTGGAACGAGGATATTGCAGCATAGCATAGAAGGTAACCTTCGGAGACAGTTATTCTCTTCTGGCACTGTCTCTCATTTTTCCTCAACTGTAGCCTTTTGATGTTCTGATTGTCGTTCTCTGAGTTTCTCCCTTATTATTTTCAGAAGTTTTTCTTGGTCAATTGGTTTCTCAAGGTAAGCATCAGCCCCCAAGTTCAAGGCTTCCACTGCGTTCTCCAATGTGGCGTAACCCGTAATCACTATCGTCTTCATTCGCGGTTTGCCCATTTCCATCTCTTTCAACAATCTTGTACCTTCCATGTCTGGAAGTCGGATGTCTAAAAGAGCCAAGTCATAGTGCAGTTTCCTCGATTTCTCGATAGCCTCAGACCCAGACGCAGCTGTGTCAACGGTATAGTCTTCCGCCTCGAGAAGGCCGGTTAGGGATTTACGTACTCCTTCATTGTCGTCCACTACTAGTATTGTCTCGTACAACTTGTTCGCCGATGTATTATTGTATAGACAAAAATACACTAGGTCTTGATATATAAACATATGCGTTCAAGATATGGAGTCATAGTTAGGAACGGCTAATCAAAAGATTCGGCTTCAGTTTTCGGGAAGCTCTTAACCCACGAAATCTTTTACGCAGCTTACTCTGAGCATTTTGAATGAACAATCTTTACAAAGCACATTAGCCCGATGAGATGAGCTGGATCGGATATGTGTAAATCCTCGCATATGTCTGCATAATCCCGCATGATCTGCTGGGCTCTCCTGTAAACATCCACTGGGATTTCGATCTCTCGTTGTCCCTCCATTTCAATGATTCTCCTACTTGCGTCCCGACCATATTGTGGGATGAAAAAAATTGCATTAATGTACATACACAAATGCATTTAAGCCTTTCGTGATCCATCTGCCAAGTATTTGCAGTCATGACCAAAAAGGGAAATATGTTCATTTCCATAGTACACATGAGGAGAAAGCGATTGTGGAGCGAAAGGAAAAAAGCTATCCTGCAAACAAGAGCTGAAGTTCTCGGCTTGGTAAGGTCATGGTTCAATGACCATGAATTCTGTGAGGTTCAGGGACCCGTAATAGTACCCGCAATAGCGAAATGGAGCAATCTTAGCGTGGATTATTGTGGCCTTAACGCCTTCCTTACAAGCGGGCTTGAGCCATACGCCGGAGTCTTCGGGGCGAATCTAGGGAAGTCATACTCGATCTCTCCAGCTTTTAGACAAGAGACTTCCGGGTTTCAGCATCTTACAGAGTATTGGCGAATCGAGGCGACTATACCTTACGGGGAGCTCGAATCTATTATGGAAGTGCAGGAACGGTTACTGAGCTATGTATGCCAAGAATTACAGAGAAACATACAGGAAGAGCAACTTCAAAATAGTGTGAATAGGTTGAGGCGTGTTCGTTCCCCTTTTCCTCGATTGTCCTATGAAAAGGCAGTTGAACTACTAGCTGAATGGTTTGAGGTGCAATGGGGCGCAACACTTGACCAAGAGCACGAGACGAAACTGAGCCTTCAACATGACGTGCCCTTTTTCATATATGAGTTGCCTGTCGGAGTCGAGACCTACTACTTCAGATCCACAGTTGACAATCCGTTGTTGTCATGCTCAGTCGATCTTATTGCGCCGGAAGGCCATGGAGAGCTGTCAACAGGAGGGCAACCAGTCATTGGGGAGGAAATGTTGGAGAAAATGAAGAAGGAGCAGTTGAGCTGTGCTGAGGAACAATGGTTTCGGGACATAGAGAAAATGGGTTCCGCCCCGCATGCAGGGTTTGCGTTGGGTCTTGAGAGGTTACTAAAATGGATCTGCAATCTTGACAAAGTGGAGGAAGCTACAGCTTTTCCTAGGCTGCGAGAACCCTATCCTTAAGTGCATTCTTTGGTCTGGCGTGTCTTTTTTCTCAGGAAACTGAGGTAAAGCATTAGACCAGCCTTTCTGCGAAATCCAGATGGCAGAAGCTCAGACGCCAATAATAATGGTATGTTTGAGAGGAAGACAAGCGCACAACTCATAAGGGAAGCTGCGGCTAGTGGCACTTGAGTTATCTGGCTCGTTAAGAGCTGCCCGGCAAGCGTAGACGAATAATACGTCAGTAATCCAAGGTAATATCTCCGGCTTAGATTCTTGCTGGACGACAAATCTCCCCAAATAACCAGTAGGAATAGAACGATAAAAATCCCCCAGCTTAGGCCATTCAGAGTAAATACAAGGGACGCTTCTATGGACGATTTTACAATACCTGAAACAGCTAAACCGATTCCATAGATTGTTAGTCCGAAAGCCACAGCAGCCTTTCTTCCAAGGAGATCTGCCATGATGCCGCTTGAAAGAGCACCTAGGCATGCGCCAGAAGCCTGCAATAAAGGCATGACAAATGACGAGTCCTGAAAGAATCTCATTAGGCTAAAGGTAATGGTTCTGGCCAATGTTGCATTTACTACAGAGAAAACTATCCAAGGAATGAGATATGCAACAACAGTTCTGGTCTCGTGCTCGTATCCCCTAGATTTCTGGTGACTCTTTGATCTCGTCTTCAATACTACTTTTGTTGATAGGACCATGAGATTAAGCGTCATAGAGACTATTGTCGCATTGAACAACCCGAAACTTCCTATCGCTGTGGCAAGCGAAAATACTATTAAGGCAATAGCAGTGATGATTCCTCCGATTCTGCCTCTTTTTTCAATATCGCTGTTTTCCCAGAAGTACATAAAGGGGGATAATTGGCAAAGCCCAAAAAGAACCCCCATCGTGTAATAAAAGAACAACTTGAGATCCTTCATCGGAGTTAAAAGGATTAATATTGCTCCTATGAATGAACCTACCGCCCATAAGTATAAAGAACCCATTTTCTCAAGGCTCGTATGGAAAACCAAGCCAAATGTCAACGCAATGATGACAATAGCATTGAAGAGAAAGTCATGCGGTGCCAATGCCTGTGGAACCTCAATAATGAATTCGAGAATATACGAGGAATTGAAATACCAACAAAGCAAAGAGACGAGAACTATACAGGAAACTCCAAAGCTGTACTTCGTCAACCCTAGATCTAGGATTGCACTTATCCTTTTGAAGCACATCCTCGCATTCACACACAGGGTTTACGAACTTAGTCTAATTTCATATCATGTATTGATATGATTTTCCTAGTCCAAGCCCCATTGTGTATATTTGCATAAACAACAAAACTTATATGCTCATTGAGCACACTATAAACCCGATGTAAGAATGAAGGAACTTAGAGATAGAATAGCAGACATCTCGGCCTATCTGAGTTGCCTCACTAAGCCCGAAGTTTGCCATGATGTACAAAACGCAATCGATCGAAAAGACCGAAACAAGCTGATTGAGATCTGTAGAAAAATCGCAATCCCGGACATCTACATAGCCTCAATTGTCTCTATACTGTTGACGATTGGACCTACGCAGAAATGGCCAGGGTACTTCTAGCAAGCCAGACCAATTCGCTTGGATAGTATATTAGGCTGTGCATCTGCAAGGAAAGCTAATGAGCGAATGCTTTCGTTCTCTGGAAGTTTCATTACGTTTTCCTTTGCTTTCTTAGTTTTTTCCACAATTATCGAATATGTATGTTCGACTGCGCCGGTTTCCAAGATGTCTGTTACTAGCTCTCTGATAGCTTGGGCATCATCAACATCCTTTAACGCCACTAGGCTCTTACGCACTCTCTCAGAACAGGACTTGGCGTAGGACAACGTGTATGTCATTGCACGACTTCTAACTTTGTGAACCAAGTCTAGAGTGAAGTTCAGGGTTACTTCAACGTCCTTCATAAGTTCAAGTATAATGCTCAAGTCTTGTCCGTACTTACCTAGACATTCTATTTCCTCTTCACTTCCGTTCCCAATGAGAGCTCCAATTTTGGATGTCGTCTCTAGATTGATCGATTGCATCTCAATTACGCGCAGTTTGGCATCTGGTAACAAATCGCTTTGATTTCTGAGGCTAAGATTCAGTGTTTCAGCTTCTGCCAATCTCTTACAGTAGTTCCAAATGTTAGCATCGATCCTCTTTTCATCAATCTGGCTTACCTTCATTCTGTTTAGTATAGAGAAGGCCTTGGCTGTGGCGAGTCCTCCCAAAATCAGGGTGATGCCTTGTCCATATTTCCCAAGAACAGTGGGAACTAGACCTCTTTGCATTGTCGTGTCGACTATGTCATCCCAAAGGTTCAGCCCAAGACTCAGCACAGTCATGCCCAAAGCCGCCTGATCAACCACATCATAGTTCAATCTTCTGCCTTCTATCGCCTCGCTTGAAAGAACTAGCAGTGCAGGAGTGAGCGGATCCCGCCAGCATCCAGAAACATATTGTGAGGGATCCTCAAGGCCAAGTGGGGGATCTTCTTGGAGCAAACTTCTAGCTTTATCAGCGATTCTTCCTCCTTTCCTTTCCAGAATCTCATGACATTGTTCTTCAAAACCCTGCATGGTTCCCATCGACCACACTTCCGCCTAGATATATATGCATGTTCAACAATACATAAAAATAAGTCTGAAAGAGCGGATAGAGCTGACGAACCAATGGTATGAGCCGATAGACAAGCAGCTTCGGCTGATCGAGTCAAGAATCAACAATCTAACTAAATCGATTGAAAAGATGCAGGAGCTTCAGAGAAGCATATTGGCATTACTGGAAAAAGTGATTGCATCTGACGAGATTCATAAATATCCACCTTTTCCTGATGTAATGTCTCTGCTATCTCTCCCACGTTCTCTCAGGAGCACAGTGTTGGCAATAACGAAAATCGGTGAGGCCACGGCTGATGACATATCAAACGAGACCAAGAGACTCAGAGCTGTAGAAAGCAACTGTGCTAACCAGCTAGTCAGAATGGGTTACCTCACAAAAAAAAGGATTGGAAGAAAGGTTTTCTTTAGCTTAAAGGAAAAAATTGAGTGGTG
>Ga0315310_10001078_pt1 | contig 17217 bp, 13 predicted proteins | sample TDP5_MG_FD_203630 | JGI IMG/M metagenome (GOLD analysis project Ga0315310, IMG submission 203630) | Freshwater sediment microbial communities from Lake Towuti, South Sulawesi, Indonesia - TDP5 | ecosystem: Environmental > Aquatic > Freshwater > Lake > Sediment | place: Indonesia: South Sulawesi... | reverse complement strand
CGTCTGTCCAAGCCACGAAAAAGCGCTGTGCCACAGAATCATAGGCTACAGAAGGGTTATATTGGTTACTCGCTGCCGTGGAGATGGTGAAATCTTCTCCTATGAGAGTTCCGGTAGGGCTGACGAATTGGCCGTAGATATCATAGGATGTCCCACTTCGGTTGTCTCCCCATGCCACGAGGAAACGCTGGGAGAGAGGGTCATAGGCTAAAGAAGGTTCATATTGGTATCTCGCTGCCGTGGAGATGGTGAAATTTCCACCTATGAGCGTTCCATCTGAGCTGACGATCTGGCCGTAGATGTCATAGTCTGTTCCGCTCCGGTAATCCTCCCAGGTAACGAGGAAGCGGTGGGACACAGGGTCATAGGCTATAGAGGGATCCCATTGTGTGTTCGCTGCCGTGGAAATGGGAATCTCTGGTCCTATGAACAAAGCATGTAATAAAGAAGCTGAGATCAGAATATACAGGGCTGCCGCTCCTGCACACAAGGCAAGGTGTTTCATGGTTCCCCTCTTGTGAAGTGCATCCTGAGCTCTCCACATAACCTTTTTCTCCAGAGGGTATAGATCAAGGGGAGCAGGGACAGGAGGATGGAAGACATAAGCATGGAAGAGGACTGTGGGGCAAGGGTGCAGCCGCAGCCCTGTTTCTCAATGATTCGCTCTGTGGGGGATGGGCCCAGGACATTGATCATTGAGTAGGCGAAAGCAGTGGCTCCCAGGTCATCGGCTGCCGTGATAACTGCGAGATAGACACCAGGGGTTGTATAGGTATAGGTTGCGGTTGTTGTGGTTGTGATGAGGTCAAGTGTGCCGTCTCCATTGAAGTCCCAGCGGTATTGGGTGATTGTGCCATCAGGGTCTGAGGCGATTACAGTGAAGGTTACAGCGAGGGGAGGCTCCCCCTTGATTGGATCAGCGCTAAGGCTCACAGTAGGGGGCTGGTTGCCTCCAAGGGGAGAGTCGGAAACGGCTATGTTCAAGGGCGAAATAGCTATCCAGCCATCTGCGTCTGTAACCTGGCCCTCAAAGGGATAGAGGCCGGACATGGTTGGTATGCCCGTGATTTCCCCTGTCGTGGAGCTTAAGGTCAGGCCCAGGGGCAAGGCCCCTGAAGAGAGAGACCATGAATAGGGCAATGTTCCACCGGTGGCCTGGAGCAGGGCTGTGTAAGGAATATAGGTTGTTCCACTTGGAAGTTTGGCCGAGGTAATATCCCCCTCTTTAAGAAGCCGGCCTAAGATGTCATTGTTTATAATGCTTCGGGCAATTATCCAGGCCAGGAGGAATCTCTGGCCCACAGGGTCATAGGCTAAAGAAGGTTCATATTCGTCGTCTGCTGCCGTGGAAATGGTGAAATCTTCCCCCATGAGCGTTCCGTCCGGGCTGACAATCTGGCCGTAGATGTCACAGGATGTCCCACTCCGGGAATCCTGCCAGACTACGAGGAAATGCTGGGCTACAGAATCATAGGCAACAGAAGACGCATATTGGTCGTTTGCTGCCGTGGAGATGGTGAAATTTGCTCCTATGAGCGTTCCATCCGGGCTGACAAGCTGGCCGTAGATGAAGAAGTCTCTCCCGCTCCGAAAGTCCTCCCAGGTAACGAGGAAACGCTGGGAGAGAGGGTCATAGGCTAAAGAAGGTTCATATTGGTCTCTCGCTGCCGTGGAAATGGTGAAATTTTCTCCTAAGAGCGTTCCATCCGAGCTAACAATCTGGCCGTAGATGTCAGGCTCTGTCCCGCTCCGGTAGTCCTCCCAGGTAACGAGGAAACGCTGTGACACAGAATCATTGGCTACAGAAGGCCAATCTTGGTCGTTCGCTAGCGTGGAGATGGTAAAATTTTCTCCAAGGAGCGTTCCATCCGGGCTGACGATCTGGCCGTAGATGTCATAGTCTGTCCCGCTCCGGTAGTCTGCCCAGGCTACGAGGAAGCGCTGGGCGATAGGGTCATATGCTACAGAAGGCACATCTTGGTTTCTCGATGCCGTGGAAATGGTGAAATCTCCTCCTAAGAGCGTTCCATCTGGGCTGATGAGCTGGCCATAGATGTCATAAGATGTCACACTTCGGTTGTCATCCCAGACAACGAGGAAACCCTGGGCCACAGGGTCATAGGCTACAGAAGTATTAAATTGGTTTCTCGCTGCCGTGGAAATGGTGAAATTTTCTCCTAAGAGCGTTCCATCAGAGCTGACAATCTGGCCGTAGATGTCATAGGATGTCCCACTCCGGTTGTCTCCCCATGCCACGAGGAAACGCTGGGCTACAGGGTCATAGGCTACAGAAGGCCTTTCTTGGTCTCTCGCTGCCGTGGAAATGGGAAGATCTGGGACCACGAACCATGCATGTATTGAAGAAGCTGAGATCAGAATATATAGGGCTGCCGCTCCTGCACACAAGGCAAGGTGTTTCATGGTTCCCCTCTTGTGAAGTGCATCCTGAGTTCTCCACATACCCTTCTTCTCCAGAGGGTATAGATCAAGGGGAGCAGGGACAGGAGGATGGAAGACATAAGCATGGAAGAAGACTCTGGGGCAAGGGTGCAGCCGCAGCCCTGTTTCTCAATGATTCGCTCTGTGGGGGATGGGCCCAGGACATTGATCATTGAGTAGGCGAAAGCAGTGGTTCCCAGGTCATCGGCTGCCGTGACTACTGCGAGATAGACACCAGGGGTTGTATAGGTATAGGTTGCGGTTGTTGTGGTTGTGATGAGGTCAAGTGTGCCGTCTCCATTGAAGTCCCAGCGGTATTGGGTGATTGTGCCATCGGGGTCTGAGGCGGTCACAGTGAATGTGACGGTCAGGGGGGCAAGGCCTGAGCTGGGACTTGCCGCAACCGCTACCACAAACGACTGGTTCTCAGGGAGATAGTCAAAAATAACAATGTTCAGAGGCACAATGTTTATCAAACCATCTGCACCTTTGACCTGGATATTGAAGGGATAGAGGCCGGACATGGTTGGTATGCCAGAGATTTTCCCTGTTGTGGAGCTTAAGGTCAGGCCCGGGGGCAAGGCCCCTGAAGAGAGGGACCATGAATAGGGCAGTGTTCCACCGGTTGCCTGGAGCAGGGCTGTATAAGGGACATAGGTGGTTCCACTTGGAAGCTCGGCCGTGGTAATATTCCCCTCTTTAATAGGCCGGCCGAAGATATCATACTCTGGCCAATCTGTCGTATTCCGAGTATCTGTCCAAACCATGAGGAAGTGTTGGCCCACAGGGTCATAGGCTAAGGAAGGCCCCCATTGGTCGTACGCTGCAGTGGAAATGGAGAAATCTCCCCCTATGAGCGTTCCATCCGTGCTGACAAGCTGTCCATAGATGTCATAGTCTGTTCCGCTCCGGTAATCTGACCAGGCCACGAGAAAGCGCTGGGCAACAGGATCATAGGCTACAGAGGGCCAATCTTGCCAATCCGCTGCTGTGGAGATGGTGAAATTTCCTCCTATGAGAGTTCCGTCAGGGCTGACAATCTGGCCATAGATGTCATACTCTGTTCCGCTCCGGTAGTCCATCCAAACCACGAGAAAGCGCTGGAACACAGGGTCATAGGCTAAAGAAAGCACATCTTGATCATCCACTGCTGTGGAGATGGGAATGTCTCCTCCTATGAGCGTTCCGTCCGCGCTGACAATCTGGCCATAGATGTCATACTCTGTTCCGCTCCGGTAGTCTGTCCACGCCACGAGAAAGCGCTGGGCTACAGGATCAAAGCCGATTGAGGGAAACGTTTGCCAATCCGCTGCAGTGGAGATGGTGAAATTTTCTCCTATGAGCGTTCCAGTCGGGCTGACAATCTGGCCGTAGATGTCATACTCTGCCCCACTCCGGAAATCTGCCCACGCCACGAGAAAGCGCTGGGCCACAGAATCATAGGCAATAGAGGTCCCATATTGCCAATCCGCTGCCGTGGATATGGTGAACTCTCCTCCTATGAGAGTTCCGGTGGGGCTTACGAGCTGGCCATAGATGTCATAGTCTGTCCCACTCCGGTAATCTGACCAAGTCACGAGAAAACGCTGTGCCACAGGGTCATAGGCTACGGAAGGCCACTCTTGATCGTCCACCGCCGTGGAGATGGGTATATTCCATTTTATAAGCGTTCCGGTCGGGCTGATAAGCTGGACGTAGATGTCATAAGATGTCCCGCTCCGATAATCCATCCAGACCACGAGGAAACGCTGGGATACAGGGTCATAGGCTACGGAAGGTATCTCTTGGTAGTCAGTTGCCGTGGAGATGGGAATCTCTGGTCCCATGAACCATGCATGTGATGAAGATGCTGAAATCAGAATAAATAGGGCTGCCGCTCCTGCACATGAGGCAAAGTATTTCATGGTTGCCTTCTTGTAGCAATTATCCTCAGATCTAATTATATTCTCCCTGTCTCGATCTGTCAAGTCGAAAGTGAGAATCTTCAGGCTTTCAATGGAGGGATGGGGAAGAGGGGGACTTTTTCAGAGACCTCATAGTAAGATGTCATTTAAAGTCACGAGTTCAAAACTGGAGTATTTAAAGCTGAAAACCGGAGTGGCTGAAGCGGCGTAGAATCCCTCTCAAAAAGGACGAACGGTTATCGCCGCATCTCGCTATGGAACCAGGAGATCGCCGTCCCGAAGGTGAATCCTTTTGAAAACGTCCAGATACACATTATCCCGTATGCCTCCAAGCGGGTCATTGGTCTGCGGCTCTGGCATGCTAAGCGGCTGATGCTGATGACCACCTACCCGGCCTCCGCCTTCCCTAAACTCCACTTTTGAACTTTACAGCACTCTACTTTTCAACTTTTCCTAACAGTTGAAATATCAAGGGCAGCGGTGCGCCCTGCTTCAGGGTGAAAGTTGCTGTGACAGTCTTTTCCCGGGGAACCCCTGGCCCCAATCGTGGTCCTACTACTACAGTGTAGGACGGAGGAACTGGAAACCCATCAAAGGTCACTGTCCAGAGGCTTGGATCAGCTTAATCCAGCCTGTCCGTGAAGTTTAGGGTGAACTGGGTGGGAACAGTAGGAAGTTTCAGGCAAGGCGGGTAAGATAGTCCTCAATGGCCTTGATATAAAGCGGATATTGCCGCTGGCATCCTGCTACTGCTTGAAGAATGATTGTATCGTCAATCGCATCATACTCATGAACCAGTCGGTTCCTCAGGCCTGCCGAGGGAGCGAGTTCCTGGGCAAGACCTATTGGGATAGCCCCCTTCTCACCCAATTTAATAAAGCTCTGGTAGTAATCATCAGGAGCAGATCCCCCAAGCTGGGTAATGATGTGGATATTGATGTCAATGGCAGCCTCGATCAGTTCCTGCATAAGTCTTTCTGTCCCCTTTTTCTGAAAAAAGTTCTGCCGATATTCCTCCACTGTAAGCCGTGAAACGGGTTCAAGGGCCTGTAGATTCTGGACAATGACAGCAAGTTTCCTTTTCAGGACTTCGGGGCTTACAGGGGTCACTGAATTCCCCGGGCTTGAAGAAATTGATCTACCACCCTTTGCTGTGCCTCCCGAAGTTTGTGCGTGTCAACATATCTGCGGATCGTCAGGGAGACAAACTGGGAAAATATTCCGGGATCACGTTCGTAGAGCACAATGGCCCGCCGAATGATTTCTCTCGCCAGCAAGGGATTGACACGACGGAGGTCCACAAGGTCAATGTCATTGACATGCAACATCCGAATAAGGTCTGCAGTCTCTTCAATGGTATCAATGAGCTTGTCGGCAAGGACACCAAGGTCTATATCACTGCGGCGATGGACTGCCCCTGATGCATATGAACCAAATAAAACAACCAACTGGATGTCGGGACGCTCAAAGAGTGTGCTAACTTTCTGGATAATTTCAGGTATTGTATATTGCGTATCCATATTTCTCCATTCTAATTTATTATGGGGCAACTCCCCACTGCGGTCAACAGCTTTGAGCTTGTTGTAAGACATCTCAATTGTCCACCCTAATGGACCAGTTTTTATTTTGCGATCACCCAAGGCAACCGATACACAAGAGTGGTCAATTTAGATGTACTATAACAGAGATATTCAACATTGACTGGAAGAAGGAAGTGTTGTATTTATGGAATTGAACCCATGGCACTTAAACTTGGAGAGCTTCTTCTTCAGAAGAAGATGATCACGGAAGCTCAGCTCCTGGACGCCCTGGAAGCCCAGGTTGTATTTGGCTCACGCCTTGGAACAAACCTCATTGAGCTCGGGTTTATCAACGAAGATACACTTGCCTCTGTCATCAGCCAGCAGCTCAATGTCCCCTTTGTCAAGCCCGAGAGGCTAAGGAACATCCCCAGGCATATCCTGAAATTAATCCCCAGGGATCTTGTGGAAAAGCACAGGGTCCTGCCGCTGGGCGCTGATGGAACTGTTGTCCGCCTTGGGATGTCGCCCCCTGATCCTGAGGCCATTGAGGAAATCTCACGCGCCACTGGGCTCTCCATTGTCCCATTCGTTGTCACGGAGATCCGCCTCACTGAGGCCCTTCAAAAATACTACGGAATACAGATGGACCCGAGGCTCACCGGCGTTACCGAGCAACTTGATTCCCTGAGGGAAAAGAGGCTTCAGTCCATCTCACCTGACCCAAGAAATGTCCTCCTTCTGGCGCGAAAAGAGTTTAAGGGTGCGAAAAACAGGGATGATGTTGCCAATATAACCATTGACTCGTCACTCGTCCTGTTGAAAAGGGTGGCCCTTTTCCTTAACAAGGGAAGTTATATCCAGGGATGGACCGGAAGGGGAATGAATCTGAAGCGCGAGGATGTAAGAAAGGTGGAAATACCATTCAATGTTCCATCTATCTTCAGGACTGTTGCTCAGAGCGAGAAAACATTGTTCGGCACTATTCCGGATGAGCCCTTTACAATAAGGGTTTTGACGATCATGGGTAAAGTCCGACCCCACAGCATAGCCCTCTCCCCGGTTTCCATCCGGGGGAGGATACTCATATTCCTCTATGGAGACAAGGGCATTGAAGGCGATGTTGGGGAACAAGAGAGGAGTTTTTTAGAGTCTCTTGCCCAGGAGGCGGGCCATACCTTTGATCGCCTCATCTTTTCAGCAAGGAGGTAATATATATGCCAAAGGGAAATCCCATGACAAGACAGCCGGCAGTGGCAGGTCAATTCTATCCTGGCGACGAAAAGGGCCTGAAAAGGGAGCTGGAACGCTATATCGTCAAGGGCCAGAAGAAAGTAACTGCTCTCGGGGCACTTGCTCCACATGCAGGGTATATGTATTCAGGCGCAGTGGCAGGGGCAGTCTATTCCAGAATAGAGATCCCGGATTTAATTGTAATAATGTGCCCGAACCACTCTGGTCTCGGAGCAAGGGCATCCATAATGCTCAATGGAACATGGGAGATTCCAGGGGCAAGCGTCCCAATCCATTCACAGCTCGCAGAAGATATCCTGAATAATTCAAAAGAGCTTGAGCAGGACTCACTTGCCCATCTAAGGGAACATTCTTTGGAGGTACACCTCCCCTTCCTTTATTATCTCAACCCCAAAATCAGCTTCGTGCCTATCTGTCTCATGGGAAGGAGCTACAGCTTCTGCGAGGATGTCGGAAGGGCTGTGGCAATTGCCGTTAAGAAAACTAAGGAAAAGGCTCTTATCGTCGCTTCAAGCGATATGACCCACTACGAATCCCATGACGAGGCGAAAAAGAAGGATAGAAAAGCCATTGACAGGATCCTCGACCTTGATCCCGAAGGCCTTCTTGACATTGTGAGGACAGAAGGCATTTCCATGTGCGGTGTCATTCCCGCTACAGCGATGCTCGTTGCGGCCAAGGAACTCGGCGCCCATAGGGCTGAACTTGTGAAGTATGCTACCTCTGGAGAGGTCAGCGGGGATTACGACCAGGTCGTGGGCTATGCAGGGATTCTGGTCTCCTGAGCCATTCATATATAATATACACGCAAAGTAGGATGACCCCAGCGGATAATGCCCCGTAGCCATTCCCTTCCTGGATTACGCATCCGCATCCGCTGTCTGAAGAGGACCTGACAAAGGTTCTAATTGTCACACTTGCTGGCTGGCTTTCATATTGGCCGTTGTTCACAATCAAGTTGACAACATAGTTTCCTGTTTTTCCCGTGACAAAGCTCGGATAAGCAGTGTTAGGATCAATGAGGGAAACATTTTCAGGGGCAGAGGAGACGCTCCACGCGTAAGAAAGCGAGGCGCCATTTGGGTCATAGCTTTTTGATCCATCAAGGACTGCTTTAGACCCTACAGTGATAGCGTAGGATGTCCCGGCAATTGCCACAGGTGTAAAATTTGTCCCTCCCTCCGTAATTGTGAATCCATCAAATAATTTCCCCTTTGTGCTATCAATATTTTCTACCAAAACAGTCCACTTTCCAACCGACGATCCAGTTAGAGGGAGTGCACATGTTATCAATGTTGATGACTGGACTGAGACCTGCTCTGCCTGTATATCTGGACGGTGATCCTGGGTCAACCTCACCTGTGCTCCAGTGGCAAACCCTGAGCCGGTGATGGTAATTTCAACCCCTGTATCATTTGCGGCTGATGTAGGGAAAACGGATTGAACCGAGAGGGTGGCCGGATAAATCATTGAGATGCCGGTTATGTCATCCTGGGTCAGGTCCCTCTTACTTGTATCACAGGAGCTGCTTGCATAGAACATTGTCACATCTTTACATCCGGGATCAGTGATATCTGCCAGGCCAAGCATGTGCCCAATTTCATGTGTCACGATGTTCTGAACATCCACCGCTGTCCTGTCTATTTCAGGATTGCAGCTTTCCAGCCCCACCATCTTCCATTTAAAATTCACACCATTTAGCTCCATATCTGCATCAATAATGTTTCCAGTGTAGGTGTCAAACCAGGTAGTAGTAATGGCTATGGCCTTGTCTTCGTATCCCATCTCTTTCCATCCTGCCTCCCTCCAGACAACTAAGTTCAAATTGTCTCTCCCGCTTTTGATTGATTGAGATACAATTCCATCATCTTGAAAAATAAGGTAGCTGGACAGCACCTGCGACCATGTCCTGAAGGACTCGCTTATAGCCTTGAATTCCCCGTCGGAATATGAGCTGTTAGCCACATCAGGAGTCCCAAGATAATTAACCACAAAACGCACCGGAATGTCCGAGGAGGGCCACTTTAGTTTTATCGGTGGCTTGCTATTTTCAACGGTCTCAAACCCGTAGCACTGAGGCTCGGCATCGGAGGGAGAAAAAACGAGAATTATCAACCCTCCCAGTAGCAACCTGAGGAAATACCCTTTCACTTCCTGGAAAGCTCCTGCTCTATTGAGCGGATGAAATCGTCAAGCAAGACAGGCCCTTCCGGGGCAACAATCTGACCCTGAGCATCCAGGAGGATTGGCATTTCTCCTGAGGGTTTGACGATTTTCCGGGCTGTCTCAGGATCAGTCTCGATCCTGAATTTCCCCTGCGCCATGCCCACAACCTTTTGCTTCCCGCTGTGGATCCCCCTGGGTTCAAATGGCTCCACAAAGAGGATCACCTCTTCCCCATCAAAGAAATCAGGATACCCTGATACCTTCACTCCTTTGTCGCCAATCATTCCTCCTGGCTGCCGGACAATGACCTCCTTCAAGCCGACCGGGCCCTTGAGGATTCTCTCTGTGGAAACCTTCACGGTTGTAAAGATCATGGTCTTGTCCTTGTTCCATTCATACGAGATTCCCCGAACCTTGCCCTGAAAAATGGTCTCTGCCCTCTTGACGAGATCCCCCAATCCCTGCTTAATCATGACAGTGGATTGAACGCTCTTCGCAGTGCAGCTCAGGAAAAATATGGCAATCAGGATTAACTTAAAATTTCTGAAAAAATCCTTTTTTATTGTCATTGCGAGGAGTCCACCTATGGCGGATGACGCGGCAATCTCTCCCTCCGATGACACGATTGTGTTTTTTCTCATTTTTTCTCCTTTAGTATTAGACTTATTTCATGTCACAGGATAACATTGTCTCATAAGGACAACAACGGAGACAAGTTAATGCCAGGATCAGACAAGGTCAGGGTAAGGTTTGCCCCAAGCCCAACAGGTTATCTTCATATCGGGGGTGCAAGGACTGCGCTTTTCAACTGGCTTTTTGCCCGGCAGAAGAAGGGAAGCTTCATACTGAGGATTGAGGATACCGATGTGGAGAGGTCAACCAAGGAGGCAATTGATGCCATAATTGACAGCCTAAAATGGCTCGGACTGGATTGGGACGAGGGCCCTATCCTCCAGTCCCAGAAGTTTGAACTTTACAAGGATGAGGCCCGCCGCCTCCTTGCCGATGGAAAAGCATACCGGTGCTGGTGCTCTGCGGAAGAGCTGGAAGAAAAAAGGAAAAGAGCCATGAAGGAAGGAAAAAAGCCAAAGTATGACGGCAAATGCCGCGAACGCACAGCCCCCTTCCCTGATGGGCCGTATGCCATCCGCTTTAAAGCACCCCAGTCCGGGCAGACAGAGGTGGATGACATCATACGGGGCAAGGTCACATTTGAAAACTCCGAACTTGACGACCTGATTATCCTCCGCAGCGACGGAACGCCAACCTATAACCTTTGCGTCGTGGTTGACGATGTGGATATGAAGATCTCCCATGTAATCAGGGGCGACGACCATTTGAACAATACGCCCCGCCAGGTCCTGTTGTATCAGGCATTTGGCTGCCCAACCCCGCAATTTGCCCATGTTCCCTTGATCCTTGGGCAGGACAAGGCGCGCCTCTCCAAGAGGCATGGTGCAACATCTGTTACTGCCTACAGAGAAATGGGTTATCTACCACAGGCGCTCGTGAACTATCTGGTGCGTCTCGGCTGGTCCTACGGCGACCAGGAGGTTTTCTCTTCACAGGAGCTTATTGAAAAGTTCGATCTTTCAAAGGTAGGAAAATCATCAGGGGTCTTCAATCCTGAGAAGCTCCTCTGGCTCAATTCCCATTACATCCGTCAAAAGGATCCGGACAAGCTCTTTGAGCTTGTAGCCCCATTCCTGGAAAAACACGGCTGCAGGCCTTCAAAAGAGGAAAACTTCTTGGCCCTCCTCAAGCTGATAGCTGAAAGGAGCAGGACCCTGGATGAGATGGCCATCATGTCAAAGTTCTATTTCCAGGATGAACTTGAGTATGACAAGGAGGCTGAAAAAAAGATCGTCTCAGAAAACACAGGATCGCATGTCAGGGAGATCAAAGATGCCCTGAACGGCCTGGGCATTTTCGGACGCAAAGACATTGAGCAGGTCTTCCAGAAGTATGTTGACGAGAAGGGCGTCCAGCTTAAAGAAGTTGCACAGCCTGTGCGCCTCGCTGTAACGGGGAGGACTGTTAGCCCTGGCCTTTACGAGATCCTGGAGATCCTGGGCAAAGCCAAGGTCATCTCACGCCTTGATAGATTCCTGAAAACGATCACCCCGCAATAAGAAACAGAATTCGAATCTTTTTATTGCCTCTCAACAACCAGAGCTACGGCCTCGCCGCCGCCGATGCAAAGGGTGGCCAATCCATATCTGGCATTTTTATCCTTCATGGCATAGAGAAGGGTTGTCAGGATGCGCGCCCCGCTTGCACCGATTGGATGGCCCAGAGCCACTGCTCCGCCCTTGATATTGACCTTGCTTTTATCAATACCAAGTTTGTCCATGCCAGCAATTGTCACAACTGAGAATGCCTCGTTGATCTCCCAGAGGTCTATCTGATCCTTTGTCAGCCCTGCCAGCTCAAGGGCCTTCTTCATGGCATCAATAGGCGCATAGGGGAAGTAAACCGGTTTCATGCCAGATTCGGCATATGAAACTATCCTTGCCATTGGTGCGAGACCCTTTGATTTCACCTTATCCTGAGACGAGATGACAACGCATGCGGCACCATCGCTAATAGATGAGGCGTTGGCCGCAGTGATTGTCCCTTTTTCGGCAAACGAAGGCTTGAGGAGCGGGACCTTTTTCTCATCCAACTTGTCCGGCCCTTCATCATTTAATACCAGGATTGGATCACCCTTCTTCTGGGGAACAGGAACAGGAACGATCTCCTCCTTGAACCCCCCTGACTTTTGGACCTCCTGTGCCTTTTTAAAGCTTGAAATGGCGAATTGATCCTGTGCTTCCCTCGTATATCCTGATTCGCCGGCGCAGACCTCTGCGCAGTTTCCCATGTGGCAATTATTATAAGCATCCCAGAGGCCGTCCTTGATCATGCAATCCAGGACCTGACCGTGTCCCATCCTGAGTCCGGTCCTTGCCCTCTCTACAATATAAGGGGCGTTGCTCATGCTCTCCATCCCGCCTGCAACGATCGTCTCTGCATCCCCTGCCTTGATGGCCTGTGTTCCAATCATTACAGCCTTCAGCCCTGAGCCGCATACCTTGTTTATGGTAAGGCAGCCCACCGCTTCGGGCAGCCCTGCCCCAAGCGAAGCCTGGCGGGCTGGGGCCTGGCCAAGCCCTGAGGTTAGAACATTTCCCATGATCACAGAGTCCACTTCTGTCCTGGGGATCTTCGCCCTTTTCAATGCCTCCTCTATCACGATCTTCCCAAGTGAGACAGCAGAAAAAGAGCTGAGTGTGCCGAGAAAACCCCCGATGGGCGTCCTCGCTGCGCCGATGATATATACATCCCTCGTGGTCTTAGAATTCTTGGTCATAATCCTTTTCCCTCCTTCAGGAGCTTGTATTCTATGCTGTCAACAAGAGCCTGCCAGCTTGCCTCAATGATGTTATAAGACAACCCGACAGTTCCCCAGGTGCCTTTTTTATCCCCGGACTCTATCAGAACCCTCACTGAGGCAGCGGTCCCTTCCCCGGAAGAGATGACCCTCACCTTATAGTCCTTCAGCGTAACCTCCTTGAGCTGGGGATAGAACTTCTCAAGGGCCTTTCTCAATGCATTGTCAAGGGCGTTTACAGGCCCGTTTCCCACCGCGGCCGTATGCTCGATCTTCCCGCCCACATCAACCATTATTGTTGCCTCTGAATAGGAAGGCTCATCCTCTTTCCTCTTCTCGTCAATCACCCTGAACCCGATGAGGCGAAAAGATTTTTTATGCCTGTTGATGGCCTTTTTCACCATGAGCTCAAAAGACCCCTCTGCCCCCTCAAACTGGTATCCCGAGCTCTCCATTTCCTTCAGGCGCCGTAGTATTTCCTGTGTGATCTTGTCTTTCCTTCTCAAATCAATGCCAAACTCCAGGGCTTTTGCCAGAATGCTTGCCTTACCTGAGAGATCGGACACCAGGATCCTCCGGCTGTTTCCAACAAGCTCGGGCGGAACATGCTCGTATGTCCTCGGGTTCCTCTTGACTGCGCTTATATGGATGCCGCCCTTGTGTGCAAATGCGCTCTCACCCACATATGGCTGATGTTTTAATGGAGGAAGGTTGGCCAGCTCATATACAAAGCGGGAGACATCCCTAAGATTCCTGAGCTGGACATCTGAAATACAGTCTATTCCCATCTTGAGCTTGAGGGTCGGAATAATGGAACACAGGTTGGCATTGCCGCACCTCTCTCCAAAACCGTTTATCGTTCCCTGAATGTGCGCCACGCCGAGCCGGACCCCGTGTATGGTATTGGAGTCGGCCAGGCCTGCGTCATTATGGACATGGAGCCCCAGGGGGCATGATACCGTCTTCTTCGCCTCTGCAATGGCTTTCTCAAGCTCCCATGGGAGGGTTCCTCCGTTGGTGTCGCACAGCACTACACAATCTGCGCCTGCCGACTCGGCGGCCTTCAATGCCCTGAGGGCATATGAGGGGTCTTCTTTGAAACTATCAAAGAAGTGCTCTGCGTCAAAGAAAACCTCCCTGAGACTCTTCTTCATAAACTCAATGGTGTCGTGGATGAGGGTCAGGTTGATATCCATGGTCGTCCTGAGCGCCTCGCGGACATGAAGCTCCCATGTCTTGCCGACAATAGTGGCAGATTCCACGCCGGAGTTAAGAATGGCCCGGATGTTGGAATCTCTCTCAGGCTTCACCCCCCTTCTTGCCGTGCTTCCAAAAGCCACGATCCTGGAGGACTTGAGATTCAGCCTTCTGACCTCAGCGAAGAACTGGACATCCCTGGAATTGCTCCCGGGCCACCCTCCCTCAATATAGTGAATGCCAAGATCGTCCAGCTTCTCAACGATCCTGAGCTTGTCCTCTACGGAGAATGCAATGTCTTCTGCCTGGGTTCCGTCCCTTAGAGTTGTGTCATAGAGAACAAGCTTCATTTCTTCTTCTTCCCCAGACCGAATACCTCGTGCAGGACCCTAACAGCCAGCTCAGTGTATTTGGTCTCAATTACACATGAGATCTTTATCTCCGAAGTGGAGATCATCATGATGTTGATCCCCTCCTTTGCAAGCGTCCTGAACATGAGGGAGGCCACGCCGGCATGGCTCCTCATCCCGGCTCCAACAATGGATACTTTGGCAATGTTCTCGTCGGATCTCACATCCTCTGCGCCGATTTCTTTAGCCACCCTCCTGACATGCTCAAGGGCCCTCTTAAGATCTGTCCTTGCCACTGTGAAGGTCAAGTCTGTGAAGCCCTCAGTGCTTACATTCTGAACGATCATGTCCACATTTATGGCAGCGTCGGACAAAGCGGTGAAGAGTTTGGCTGCTATTCCCGGTTTGTCCGGAACCCTGACGACAGTTATCTTTGATTCGCTCTTATCGTATGTCACACCTGATACAGATGCCGATTCCAGATCGGCTGTTCCCTTTAGTCGCTTCATTGAATCTTTCTCCTCCTCTGTGATTAGGGTCCCCGGTGCATCACTGAATGAAGAAAGGGCCACAAGGGGAACCCTCCATCTCATGGCCAATTCAACCGAGCGAACCTGTAGGACCTTTGCTCCCAGGCTCGCCATCTCCAGCATCTCTTCATATGAGATTTTGTCCAGAAGCCGCGCCTCAGGGCAGATGCTTGGGTCGGTAGTATATATTCCTTCGACATCGGAGTATATCTCGCACCTGTCAGCCTTCAATGCCGCTGCAAGGGCAACTGCAGTGGTGTCAGATCCTCCCCTTCCCAGGGTGGTCACATCTCCCTCATCCTCAATGCCCTGAAATCCTGCAACCACAGGTATGATCCCCTTGACGAGCGCCTTCTTCAAGGCGTGTGTTTTGATCCTCGTTATCCTGGCTTTTGAATAGGATTTGTCTGTAATGATAGGAACCTGAAAGCCAAGGAAGGAAACCGCACAGAGTCCAAGGGATTCCAAAGCCAGGGCCAAAAGTCCGATGGTCACCTGCTCCCCTGTTGACACAACAACATCATATTCCCTCAGGTTCTTTCCTTCGCTTATCTTCCCTACCAGGTCAACCAGCTTATTGGTCTCACCTGCCATGGCAGACACCACTACAACAACATCGTGGCCCTGCCTCTTTGTCCTGGCCACACGCCTGGCTGCATTGCGGATCCTCTCCGGATCAGCAACAGATGTTCCGCCGTATTTCTGGACAATGAGCATATTTTTCTATAACCCCCTTCGCTCTTTTTCCCTTTCCCTGAACCTTTATGTTCCTCTCATTCCCCCCTGCAAAGGATAACTTCACAGAGATGTGCTCGCTGGGAAGGACCTCAGGAAACTTCTCCGCCCATTCTATCACAGAAACCCCTTTTCCGTAGAGTATTTCTTCAAGGCCAAGATCGCGAAGATCGGATTTCCTTTCAAGGCGGTAAAAATCTATATGGAACATGGGGACAACGCCGCGATAGATGTTGACAAGGACAAAGCTTGGGCTCTTTACCTCGTTCTTTCTGCATCCAAGACCCTGTGCTATTCCCCTTGCAAAAACGGTTTTCCCTACACCGAGCCCCCCCTCCAATGCCACCACATCTCCAGGCAGGAGAATCCTCCCCATGACAATCCCTGCCCTGAGTGTCTTCGCCTCGGCGTGGCTTCGAAATTTTATCTTGATGTTTTTGACAATCTTTTGATACCCGGGGGTATTTTTTCAAGGAGGTCAGAAGCAGACATCCCGGCCTCCCCCAATTCATCCGCAATCCTGTCTGCAGCCCATCCATGGAGGAAGACACCGGCCCTTGCCGCATCACTTGGCGAAAAACCCTGTGCAAGAAGGGAGCCGATCATTCCTGTAAGGACATCCCCCATCCCGCCGCTCGCCATGCCCGGATTACCGCTGGAATTAATGGCGATATCCCCCTCCGGGTCGGCAATAATGGTCCTGGCGCCCTTTAGAACAAGGACAACGCCATATTCCTTGGCAAAATGCTTTGCTATTCCTATCCTATCCTCCTGAACTTTCCGGTTGGTTGACTTTATGAGCCTGGCCATCTCGCCCGGGTGAGGTGTCAGAATCCTCGCGGCCTTTGCCTTGCCCAGGGATCTCAAAGAGCCTGAAAGGTTATTGACGCCGTCTGCATCAACAACCATGGGAATCTCCGCCTTTTCCACAAGATTGAGGAGGAGCTTCTTTGTATCGCTGTGCGTGGAAAGACCCGGACCCACAGCCAGGGCATCCTTTCCTTCAAGAAGCTCTTTGATCCTTTTACCTGCCCGCGAGCTCAGGGTCCCGGCTCCTGTCTCGGGAAGAGGTTCGGGCATGGCTTCATTCAGCTTGAATGCAATAATAGGATATATGCTCTTAGGCACGCCAATGGTAACAAGACCGGCTCCGGTCCTCACGGCAGCCATGGCAGCCAAAGCCGCAGCCCCTGTCTTCCCCACAGAGCCCGCGAGGATAAGAAGGTGGCCGAAATCACCCTTGTGAGACCCCTTTCTTCGCCGGGTGAACAATCCTGAGAGATCGGATTCATCCAGGAGGGTATATGGTAATGAGACAGAATCTACGAGCGTCAAGGGTATCCCTATATCCACCACTGAGAGATCGCCGACATAGTCAATGCCAGAGTTAATAAATTGCCCAAGTTTGGGAAGCCCCATTGTCACAGTGAGGTCTGCCCTGACTGCGCATCCAAGAATTTTGCCGGTGTCCGAGCTCAACCCGGATGGAATATCTATGGAGACGACCGGCTTCTTGATGGAGTTAATAAACTCTATGGCTTCCCGATGAATACCTGTCACTCCGGAGCTAAGGCCTGTGCCGAAAATGGCATCAACAATGATGCCGCCCTTCTCTATTATCCCGGCGTTTTTTCTCAGTTCGTCTCCGTTGGAAATTTCCAGGATACGCGCATTGAGTTTGATGAGCCGGTTAAGGTTCAGCCGCGCATCACCTTTGACTTCTTCCTTCCTGCCGAGGAGGAAGGTGAA
>Ga0315310_10001077_pt1 | contig 17217 bp, 19 predicted proteins | sample TDP5_MG_FD_203630 | JGI IMG/M metagenome (GOLD analysis project Ga0315310, IMG submission 203630) | Freshwater sediment microbial communities from Lake Towuti, South Sulawesi, Indonesia - TDP5 | ecosystem: Environmental > Aquatic > Freshwater > Lake > Sediment | place: Indonesia: South Sulawesi... | reverse complement strand
CTTATAGTTTTGTAGGCCAGAGAGCCCGATCACGGCGGATATTATTGAAGCACCATGGATGATACTAGTATTTATCCCCCTCTTTTCAGCGCGAATCCTTAGGTCGATATGCGTGGTTGCCATCAAGGGATCGCCTGGAACCAGCAAGGCAACCCTTCCCTGAGCTGCCCTCTGCAGGATGAGTTCGCCCTTGTCATCCTCTAGGTCCTTTCGAGACATGACTGTAGCTTCCCTGTCCGTTATTCTCCTAAACCGCTCCATCGAGAAGCCGGCCATCAAGCTCGTGTAAAACTCAGCGTAGATGAAGTCTGAACTCTTGACTATTTCGAGACCGCGAAGTGAGATATCTGTGTCGCCGCAAAGCCCTAACCCTATGAAGATCAGTTCTCCCATACTGATTTCTACCTAAGCATATTTTGAGATATCCCGTATTTAATGCTAATGAAACATGGAGTTTCGTTTCTATCTATTTTAAAAATGAGTAAATCTACTTAAAAGGAGGTGAAAAAACGAATGGCTAAGGGAAAATGGCTAAAAGGAAGTAGAACTCAGAGTGCACTGGAGAGTTTCGAGCCTTGTGAGACTGATTGGTTAAAGGAACTAAGTGAAAGTACTCGGAACAACTATCCGCGTTACTGGCAGGAGTTCAAAGAATTCGTGGGATTGAAGGCAAGCGAGATTATGAAACTGCGGGCTGACGATATGGCATTGAGAAGAGACGACCCTAATAGATGGCGATTTGAGGACCTTGCGAAAAGTTTCTATCATAATTTATATAAGGATCGTCAACCACGGAATCCGATAGGCATTGATAAGCAGAAGTTAACAGCAGCCCAATCATTCTTCAGTCATAAGCGGATGAGGCTGGAGTTTAAACGAGGGGAGATAAAAGAGCCTGTGCATACAACTGTTAAGTATGAGTACACTCTTCAAGATTTAGAGGCTGCGAAAAAATTCGGCGACATAACTGAACGATGGATCTTCTTAGGCGGTAAAAGCCTCGGTCAACGAATTGAAGTGTTCTTAGATTTGAAGATAGACGATATTAAACCCTTACTAGACGAAGAGCCACCTGTACCTATCGACATAGTGACCAACAAAGTAAGTGGGTTAAAAGCCCATCCATGCCTAGATCGAGATGCATTAGAAGCAGCGAGAGACCTCGTGGCGACTAGGTCAGATGATAATCCGTTTATGCTGCCAGGAAAAGGAGGCAAAGGCAAGATGACGGAACAGGGAGTTAACAAAGCAATTAGGCGAGTCGCTGATTTAGCACATAGGGCGAATCCGAGGCTTTTCAGGTATCGGGAAAGAAAGGAAACGGCACGTTTTCATGGGTTTAGAGCCTTTCTAAACGGGGCGCTTCAGAATGCTATGTCGATAAGGATTTACGAGACTGGATGATAGGCCATAAACTTTCAGGTACTGTGAAAGCCTATACATCTCATGAGCGACGACAAGCCTACATAGACGCCGAAAAATTCCTGCTGTTACCTAGGGAAATTAGTGAGACATTACGAGAAGAAGCGGAGAAAATGAAGAAACAAGCGGAGGAAGCCGGGTTAAAGATAGAAGAGATGAAAAAAAATAATACAACTAGGCATGCTGAGGAAAGATGTCGGCATACCTGAGGAAATAGAAGAAAATAAACCCAAACAAGAGCGCAAGGTAGTCACCGAGAATGAACTGGAGAACGATCTTAACCACGGCTGGCGGTTCGTAAGTGTCCTGCCGAGCGGGAGGATACTGATCGAGCACGAGGTCCAAGAGGTTCTGATTTGACGGAATAAGGGAAAACTATAAGTAGCAAAGTACTATTTAATAATAAATGTGTTGGTGGCAGTAGCGAGATTCGAACTCGCGAACTCCGCCCACTAGTCGGGTGACCGACCTCAGTCCCCTAATGCATATGCATGCCCGGAGACAGGGACTCCGAGCGGGCGGTGCTGCTTCCAACCGCAGCGCTACTGCCTCTAAATTCAGTTATAATTACACTCAATCTTATATATCTTTCGCAAACTAAACTTTTGAATGCATTGAGAGTTTGACAATGGTGTATCATTATACGATAGGCGTAGTTTATACGATAAGCGTATCTTTGTACCGATCTTTGCACCGATTAGGCAACTCAGTTATGCATACCCTAGAGTACGGTACATTATGGTAAATTACCGCAAATTAGACGATGATGCTTAGTGACCTTTGAACAACCCTTAAATGATCTTTGAATTGGGCATATATATACAGGGTATATACCCTGCATAATAACAAACTAGATAATAATCCTCGAACAACCTTTGAATAACCTTTAAATAGTACCTATGCTTATAGTGATGTCGACACTGGGGGATATGATTTGAGTGAGAAAGAAGAAGTTAAAGTGGTCGTAGGTGGGAAGGTGATTCCGTTAAAGGACCTTAAGAAGCAATATGCTGAATTAACTATATCAGGAGTCCGCGGTAATGTGAAACTAATGCAACTACTGGCACAAACTGAAAAGCCCTTAACTAGACATGATATAGCAAAGGAAACGAACATGACACCAGGATACGTTGCAGACAGATTGAAGAAACTAGCGAAACAAGGTTATATTTTAGAGTTTGTCATGGGAAAAGTCAGGTTTAAGTATTATCTTCTTACGGAAAAAGGGTTGGATTTACTTAGAAAATCAACGAAGTAACTCTATAGTTTCCTTTCTCCGCTTCCATATTTTTTCTGAACCTTCTTACAAATCACCTACTGTTTTAGAATTACCATTGCTTGTATTGCACGGTTTTAGCCCTACAATTTTACGGTACGTGTTGTCAATTTTTGAGGTTGAAAGCTGTGCAATGCAAGTGAAGCAAATTTTTCCCTGATTTTAAAAGCCGATTAGATTTAGGACAACGCCTATTCTGTTAGTGCCGTGATACCGTGAACCGGTGGATTTAGATGAAGATCGCTGGATTTGAAACTGTTTCTAGGTATATAGCCTCCGTGACAATTGACAAAGCCTGTGATCTTTGCTTTCCAAACCCTGCCTCAGAAAAAAGGGTTAATGTTATTATCACTGGGCCGTGACAACATGAATGGGTTGCCTTCCTCAAATCGGTTGCAGTCTACAATTTTCATAAGGTTTGTCATTTGTCACGGAGACTACCTTAGTCAAATTTCTCTCCCTTAGGATCCGAAAAATCCCTGGCTTATCCCGTTTTTCCTCATTTTTTCAATCCTGTCCAGATCTATCGTTCTTTCACCAATCCCTCAGTCAAATTGGGTTAATTCAGTCCAATTCTTTATACTGGCAGGGCTTGACTACTTTCGGGGAAAAACAACGGCATAAGAAAGGCTGAGCGAGAAAAAATCCCTAGCACTGCTTAACTCCGCAACTTACGCCAAAATAAAAACCCTGGGATGGCCCCTAATCTCCTTGGGAGAGGGGATAACTTAACCCTGGGAAAGGTGCGCATGGGAAAGACCTAGAACCAACATACCATTGGGGAGGTAAGGTAAGGGCATACCTAATGCTGGGCGTTCGTAAAATTCTCCTATTCTTTATGCGATGCCGTTTGGGTAAGCCCCGACGGCGAATAAAAAAAGGAGGTTGAAAAGTTTGGCATCTGAGCCGGAAGTGAGAATCGTGTATGACCCGACTGAGGATAGGCAACCGAGAAAGGCGAAAAACTTCGAGGAGGTACAGGCTAAGATCAAAGTGGAACAACCTGACAAACCTATTGAGAAGCCAGCGGTAGTCGAGGAAAAACCAGCCAAGAAGGCCTATAGGAGGCAACCCAAGGAAACGAAGTATCCAGTTGCCCTATTCGTTAATGCGTATGGTTTCATTCATATACCCAATGATATGCGTCAAGATCTCGGATGGGGACAGAAAGGCGACATCACTGATTTGACAGCAGAGAAGAATCACCCTGGGTGAAGGAACGATGAAACCTATGAACAATCTTGAAACGAAACTCTTAGGTTCCTTTTTTAATGAAAGAGGATATGCGAACATGCTTTTAGGATGTAAGGACTTGACGGCAAAGTCACCTAGCAGTCTATCGTTAGAAACCCCGGCAGCTGCTAGGAATGTTGATAGCCTCTTTTTCGAACCGACCATATACCTCTTATGCGAAGAGAAGGCCCTTATTCCAAATCATGAATTGGACACATCATTTCGGAATCTTAGTGAGGTAGGCGCTGATCTTATTATATTGGCGTCACTTGTAGTGATTTGCTGCTTCAGAGTTCCAGGGCTGTCCCAGCAATTCTTCTAGCAACGCTTCACTTTGCTCTAGAGACTTTGTTCTGTGGTCTTCCAAGATCATTAGAAGCAGGCTTTGCCTGTCCTTCTCTACGAAAGCTTGCAGAATCTGTTCCATCCTTCGCATTCTAGGCATCATAACATTCAACATGAGGCTTTTTGGCAGTTTACCTACTTGTATTCCTTGAATTCCTCTTCCACTTACAATAACGGGAATTTCTACAACTACATCATCAGGTATGCCTGAGATTGCACCTTTGTTGGGAACATTTAGCTGCAACCTTGCTTCTTTATCATTCGCGATAGCATCAATGATGGGAATATGTTGCTCTCCACTCATTTCCGGAGGGAACTCCTTTGTTAGAGATAGAGAAGGATTTCGAGCCAATTCATTCATTTTCTTCAGTATCTCTTCACGAAAGTCAAGGTACATCGCCCACCCAATCTCTGAGTCAAACCCGCCGGTTGGGCCATACCATTTCTGTTTTGTCTTCAGATCTGTGTGGTGCCACCAGGGGGACGCGCTTCTAACAGTATCCCCAATGGGAAAGAGACCAAATCTATTGTACATGTCTACAGCGCCAGGCGACATCTGTTCACTTTCCCAAGGAAGAGCCTTCAAATACTTCTCGCTTTTCCAGTATTCCTCAGCTTCCTTTTCAATCCATTCATCGATAAGAGGATAGGCGTTTCTGCCCTTGTATAAGAAGTGAGTCATCCAGATATAGTGATTGAAACCAGCCATTTGAACACCAACAGCTTCAAGGTTAAGCCCTAAGAAATCTACTATGTCTTCATACTCGAAATGTCCGTGGCAAACCCCAACTGTTTTCACCTTCGTCTCTCTAGTTATCAGATTAGTGCCCTCAAAAACTGGATTTGCAGTTTCGACGAGCCAAGCATCTGGGCATATATCCTCAATATCTCTGGCCAAGTCCAGAAAGAATTTTAGTTGGTGGTAAGCTCCAATCCCGCCGTAATAGTCACTAACTCTATCGCCTATGCCTCCATAGTAGCCATGACGTTCTGCGATCTTACGTTCAGTCTCCATCGGCTCATAACCACCAACCTTGACTGTGGAGATAACGAAGTCACTACCTTGCAGTGCCTCTTTTCTGTCGATAGTCCTCTTCAGTTTCAACCCTGCCTTTGTCTCTTTTTTATACCTCCGAGCAAGGTTGTAGACGATATTCAAACGTTCTTTATTTATATCCACAAGTACAACTGTGCTGTCCCAGAGACTTTTTGTCACACAGAGATCTCGGATAAAGTTGCCTGAGAACATAACACTGCCGGCGCCTACAATAGATATTTGGAGCATACTTGCTGAATGCTTGATCTTCTTTTTAATTCTTTGGGAGCTGAAGACATGCCAAGAATTATTTCAACAGATACGCATACAAGTGAAAAGCGATTGTTGGTCGATACCTTTCCGAAGACCTAGCGGAAACCGAAAAAAAGGCGAGAAGCAGAAGTCGGCAGCTGCAATCTGCCAAAACGAATTGAAGAACCATTCAATTGCGGAAGGGATAATCATCCGCAGCGAAAAGAGCGTGGGCACCTTCTAGGTTCTTCCAGCTATCAGATACTTAAGAACAGTTTCAGCTACCTTCGCTCTTTCGCTGTCCTTTAACCACTCTCTGATGGTATCTTCGACTTCTGGGTGCCTACGTGATAGATAAACCAACGCAGAAGCCACGGATCGCCATACGTACCGCCTTTTATCTGTTGCCAGCTCTGCCAGTATTTTCGCGCCTTCGCGCCAATTCTGGTTGCCTCCGTAAGATGCAAACGCCATCGCCACATTCCAACGCGTACCTTCATCTCTTTTGAGAGACCATTTGCGCAGATACTTCAAAGTTGTGTCTGGATAGCAGCGAAATAAACCGTCGCCTATGGCATAGGGACCTAGGTTCTTCCTCACATAAATGGTCTTGTCAGAAAGAAGGGGTTCAATCAGTCGTATGAGAGGTTCAGCCCACTCTTCGTTTCTCAAGTTTCCGGCACTTCGCACCGCAACTGCAACACATCTTCTAAGATTGCCCGAAGAATGCGAACCCCAAGTTCGAAGAATTGGAAGGACCTGTTGAAAATGCTTCTTGAGAAGCTCGCCCCAAACCTCATGAGCCTCTTCCCGAACAAGCCAATGTTCATCATCGGCAAGAGCGGTCAAGATCTGCTCAGCCCTATCTTTGTCTTTCTCCCAAAGATTGAGAAGAATCTTTGAAGCATATCTTCTGGTGTAAGGGTCCTCGTATTCAGACAGATTCTCAGCCCAAAACCGCAACCTTTCCACTTCATCGCCCAGAACTTGTAGCAAGAGCTGAGAGGCTGACCATGAGGGTTTTCCCCACTTTAGAGGAGACGCCAACCTACTGAACTCATCAACATCATCCTGAGAAACGGCTTTCCGGAGATCACGCTCCATCTCAGATGACAAGTATAGTTTCACGGGAAATCCATTAATGTACCAGTTCTATTATGTTTTACGTCAAGGAGGAGACGATTCACGAAAGAGAGCGCGCGGTGCATTCGCCAGAAGAATTGGCACCCTCTTTTACAGGACGAATTGCCAAAAGAGAGAAAGCGATGCTATCCGATGGGACGTTCTGCCGCAGGATACCTTAGACATGGAAAAGGACGACGACATAGCCTGTTACTCTTGCCTTGAAACTTGGACGATCTGCGTGCTTCTGAATCCTCGTACGAAGCTAAACTTATAAAACCGGACCAAAAATATCATTATGGGGGCCCGTGGCTCAGCAAGGTAGAGCGGCGGACTAGTACGGCACTAGGTTGAGGCTCTTAAGCACCTTAATGCGGAGACACCCGTAAAAACAATAGAATCTTTCTGTTGTTTCGGGAAGGTCCCGGGTTCAATTCCCGGCGGGCCCGCCAACCACGGCGAGCGGGTTTAGTTCAATTGAAAGCATGAGGATTCTTCAAAGCAGCGGAGTGCTAGTCTTCTCCCAGGAGGAGTAACAAACCGCATAGGATATTTAGTCCGCCGATGAAGCCTAATGCACCGGTGAATATGATGCTAAGTCTGGCTGAAAGGAGTGGATCTGGAGGCGCGGTTAACAGGTAGACGCCGAAAGCAAAGACAAGAAAGCCTGAAGCGATCATTAATCCGCTTAGTTTTGAACCAAGTATTCGGACGACGTTGAAGACTTGAGATCGTTCTTCTCTTATCGTATTCTTCAGAAGTCGTTCTTCGTCACTTTCTGACATGGTTATTCACAAACCCCTGATAGCTCTTACCTAAGTTCGCTCTTCTGATTTTCCTGTAATGTCAAGGAACCCGGCGACAAGATAGGTTACGCTGACAAAAACGGCGAAGCAAAAAACAAACAAAGTCATATTCTGAGAGAACCTCATTGGCAGTAAGTTTGATATTACCAAGTAGGCAAGTAGTGCTGAAAAGGCGCTTATCCCGAGGTTCATTCCGCCCACCGCAAGACAAATGCGGTGGTATCCCACCATTCTCATATAGTAGGCTATAAGACCGAAAATGAAAAGTTCTGCACCTATAAATAATGCGCTCGGCTCTAAAAAGAAGATCAAAAAGAGCGAAGTAATTATTCCTAATGCAGGCGTCAAGGGATAGGCCGGAACTTTGAATGGTCTCTCCAGATTTGGTCTGTCCCTACGCAGCTTAATCAAGGAAAGATTGACGAAAACGAAACCGACTATGAAGCCGAAATCGGTGGCGTAGGTCACAAAGTTTATGACGCCCGTTGCGGCGGTTACAGCTATGAGGATCGACCCCACCAGGATCGCCACGTGAGGCGTACGAAAACGCCTGTGAAGGTTGAAGAAGCTTTTTGGAAAATAGCCGTCTCTTGCCAGTGCGTAAGCTACTCTTGACTGAGCCATGATGGAAGTGTTAACAGAAGTCAGTGCGGCAATGCTTCCAGCAACAGTGATCACACCGACGCCGAGAGGTCCCATGAACTGTTCTGCTACATAAGCGAGAGGCGAGTCTCTACCAGCCAAATCCTCGGGCGGCACTATCTTGAATACGACGTAAGCAGTAGCCGTGTAGATGAAAATCAAAGCCAGACATGAGAGCAGTATTGCTCGTGGAATTGTCTTACCGGGGTTCTTTACCTCTCCTTGTGCAACAGCTATAGCTTCTCCTCCTAAGTAAACGACAAATATGAAGGCGGATGCTCTAAGCATTCCTAGGAAGCCTCCCGGTGCCGAAAGCTCCAAAGGGCGGTTTCCCTGACTGGTAGATAGACCCCAAAAAGTGAATATGCCTAGAAGAGCCAGTAATATCATCACCAATAAAGTTTCAGTTCTCCCTGTTTCTTTTACACCTTTGAAATTGATCACGGTGAATGTTGCCACGGTTACCACCGCAGTAATAGGTATGTCAACGACTATGGGCAGCTTTGCTGTCTTAACAGAATAGGATACCAAGTATGCAAAGCCCACGGAGCAAAATGCTGCGTAGAAAAAGTTGCTTATCCATTCAAACCAGCCTGTTGCGAAAGAGATGAAACCGCCGAAAGATGCTTTAGCAAAAGTGTATTCGCCGCCAGCACTCGGTATTGCAGCACCGAGTTCAGCGTAACTAAGCATTGTGAGCAAGTTTATGATTCCACACAAAATCATGGCAACTATCAGGGCTGTGCCGGCAAGGGTCGCAGCGTAGCCTAAGGTCACAAAGACCCCTGCAGATATGGCGCCACCTATACCCATCATTGTCGCTTGGAAAAGTCCGAGCTCTCTTTTGAGCTTTGTCTCTTCCATTTTCATTTCACCTATTCCTCTTCACGGAGGAGAAGCAACCCGTTTAATATTGACAAAATGCCGAATACTGAAGAAAGAAACATGTAGAGATAAACCTCTCTTGGAGTTATGCCTAATGCTTCCCGTACCAGTGGGCTTGCGTAAACGAGAAAAGCAAAGACCGAGGCTAGCGTGCCCAGCCCGCATTGAATCCCTCCGACAATCCACGAAACTAGTCTTCTAACCTCTGCCACTGATCATCACCAGCGAGCAATAACAATCGCTGAGAGAAAGTCGAGTAAGCCGACCGCGACCATTGAGAAAGAGAACATCATCAGATATTTCCTGTCTAGCAACATTCCGACATCAAAACCTCCGGAAAGAGATAGAGCAGCAATCCCGAGTAGAACTATGCCCGTCATTATGAGAAAGCCGCCTACAATCGCTACGAGCTTTGGTAAGCCTCGCCATTTGTGACGCAACAGGTCTTCACTCTGTAATTCAGTTAAAGCCACACCATATAAGAATTTGGAGATTAAATCCATTTCATTATTTTGAACCCCGTAACGAATTGTCCAGTTTTGTTGACAGCAACTTCACAGAGATGCTGGAAGAAAATTGGGTCAAGAGGCTACAAGAAAGGGCTATCCGATCTGGAACTGAGAAGCAACAACGTTTTACCGTTGAGAGAAAGCGAAGCAACACGCATGCATATGTTACCCGCCCCTCGTCGACAGAGTAAAAATTATTTATTCAGCATCATTAAATGAGTTGTGTCATGGAGGTATTCATTTGGAGATTCTCGTTACGGGGGGGTGTGGTTTCATCGGAAGCAATCTCGTGGAGAGACTTGTGAAAGACGGGCATTCTGTAACGATTTTCGATAATCTAACTACCGGCAATACGGGCAATATCGACGGGTTAAAGGTCAGATTTTTCAACAAACCCTACAGCCAGATATCTTCGGTAGCCCCAAATCTCGATGCGATCTTCCATTTGGGCATACCTTCTTCGTCTCCTATGTATAAGCAGAATCCGAAACTGATCGGCGAAGCCGTCAATGATGCGATTGAGATCTTCGGATATGCCAAGGACAGAGGATGCAAGGTGGTTTATGCAAGTAGCAGCAGTATCTATAACGGAAATGATCCTCCGTACCGTGAGGATATGCCCATATACGTCACCGACTATTACACGGAATGCAGGTACATGATCGAACGTTTAGCCAAACTTCACAACACGTTATATGGCGTCAAATCAGTCGGCTTAAGATTCTTCAGCGTCTACGGACCGAAAGAAGAGTATAAGGGCAGATATGCAAACACCCTCTCACAGTTTCTTTGGTCTATGCTGAAAGATGAGAGACCAGAGATCTACGGCGATGGAAATCAAACGCGCGACTTCGTCTACGTTACAGATGTCGTAGAGGCATTGACTCTCGCTATGAGGAAAGACTTCAGCTGCGAAATCTTCAACGTAGGAACTGGCGTAGCCAAGAGTTTCAACGATGTTATAGGAATGTTAAACGAGGTTCTAAACAAGAATATAGAGCCCGTCTACAAGCCTAACCCGATCAAGAATTACGTTTACCTTACATTGGCAGATACATCCAAAGCCGAATCGATTTTGGGTTTTAGGGCTAAGATCCCCTTAAAGAGAGGCATAACCTATCTTCTGCAAGGGGCTAGATGAAGAAAGGAGATCTACAAGATGTTAGTGACGTGTGTCGGCATCCTTGTGGCCGATATCATCGCAGCAGACCTTCCTAGAGTCTCAGACCCCGGAGAACTACTATTCACCGGAAGAGACATAGAGCTGCATATTGGCGGTCATGCGGCAAATGTGTCAATCGACTTGAGAAAACTGGACCTGAAACTTGGCGAGGTCAGTTCCGTTGGCGCCGTCGGCGAAGACATTTTCGGGAAATATGTCGAAAGCATCTTGGAGGGACACGGTGTCATCAGTCACCTACAGAGGACACAGGGCGCGAGCACATCAAAGGACCTCATCTTAGTGGTGAAGGGCCAGGACCGAAGATACCACGTTGACGTCGGAGCCAACTGGAATCTCAGTCTCAATCACGTTCTTTCCGTGTTGGACGAGGAAACGCCTCTGATCTTCTACGTCGGCGGTGTTGGATTCATGGGAGAGTTCGACGAAAAACTCCCAAAACTTCTCCAGCGAGCTAAGGAACTACGGTGCTTAACCTTCGTCGACCCGGTTGCCCCGTATAAACACGGCTGGGATATAGTTGTCCCGGCTCTCCGTTGGGCTGACGTATTCCACTGCAACAATTTCGAGGCGACAAAGATCACGGGTGAAAGCGATCCTAAAAGGGCGGCGACGACTCTATTGGAAAAGGGTGCAAAATTCGTCATCATCAGCCTGGGCGGTGAGGGGTTGATCGCTATGACGAAGGAAACCGTCTTTAAAATGCCAGCCTTCAAAATACCAGTTATAGATCCTACTGGGGCCGGTGACGCATTCTGTGCGGGTGTCATATGTGGCCTTCTTCGTGCAGCAGATCAGGAACGCTCAGAGATCGCTGAATTATCCAACGATGAGTTGGCTCACGCGTTGTTGGAAGGCGAGGCTGCTGGCGCGGCATGCGTGACTATGGTTGGAACCACCACAGCGGTAACAAAAAAGAACGTGGACAAGCTGCTGAAGGAACAAGGCTCAACTCTTCTGGAAAAGCTCCGCTTAGAGAAATCATAACCGTGTGCTAGCGTCGTGCACTTCAAGGAAGGGGATAGGTCATGGTAAGAGTCATTGGACATAGAGGTGCAGCTGGTCTAGAACCCGAGAACACGCTTAGGTCAATTAGGAAAGCTATCGATCTCGGCGTTGATCAGGTTGAGATCGATGTTCGAATGACAAGGGACGGGCATCTAGTTGTAATCCATGATGAGACCGTAGATAGGACGACAAATGGACATGGATATGTCAAAGACCTTACGCTTAACGAGTTGAGAAGATTAAATGCAGGAAAAGGTGAACGTATACCCACCTTAGAAGAGGTCCTCCGACTTACACAAGGTAAGGTCGTCCTTCAGATCGAGCTCAAGACTAGAGAGGCAACCGAGGCCACGGTTCACCTCGTTGAAAGCCTGAACGCCGAGAAAGATGTCCTCGTCACATCTTTTATGCATGAGTTGCTCGGGAAAGTGTACGAATTGAACCCGAATCTGAGAACCGGAGCTCTATTCTCTGATATTGAAGGCGACATTTGCCAGAGAGCTCTCAATGTGCACTCGGAGGCAATTCATGTGCACTATCGGAATATTGAGCGTGAGATAGTGGAGGATGCGCATGGAAGAGGATTGAAGGTTGAGGTTTGGAATCCCGACGTTGTTGAGGACATGAGGAGAATGATAGACTTGGGTGTTGACGCGATAAGTACGAACAGACCTGACACCCTTCTAAACCTTCTGAGATCGATGGGCATGAGACAGACTTAGCATCCTTTACCGAGAAAATTTACGGGAGAACAAGTTGCTCAAGTCTGGCTCTAGACGCTGAATCTGGCAGTGCATCCATTTAGGGGTTAGGAGTTTCAACTGTTAAGGTTATCTTTATCCTTTGACAAGGATCTTGTATCTTCTCAATGAGGCTTCTCGATAGATCGGACGCCGCCTTGTCCGCCTTTACAGCTAACGTTCTGCTACACACATATGTGCTCTTTCTAACAACGATGTCATGGGGATCGGTAAATGAAAGCCTCGGGTCTCCTCTGGCTTTGACTGTCTCCTTAACATGGTCTGTCTCGATCGTTATGGTTATTTCGGCATCCGCTCTTTTAGCATACTCTTTGAGTTCGCGGTTCAGATCAGCTGCACCCTTACTTGCTTTCACAGCGATTATGCAGTTGCCTTGTTCTGTCAGGGTCGTGTCCCTTGTAATTTCAAATGTTGTTCTATGCGTAGACCGAATAAGTTCATGACCGTACGCACGGATCACCTCGGTCTTTTTCATCAATTCATCATTCCATCGTTGCGCTTGCTGAACAGTGTCGGCGACAGATGCAGTATTTCTCGCCACTTTTATATTATGATATTATGTACTCTATCATCAATTAGGACAGTGGAAAGATGAGTTGGCGGAATGTTGCTGAGATTTCCAAGAGCATCTACTGGGTCGGAGTCAGAGATTGGAACCGCAGGCTTTTCGACGCCTTGATCCCACTTCCCGTGGGAACAACATACAACGCTTATCTAGTACTCGGTGATAATAAGAAGGCTCTAATTGATACTGTGAATCCTGGCTTCGAGAAGGATCTTGAAGAGAAGATCAGACTGGTGGCAGATCCAAGTGACTTGGATTATTTGATTATGAACCATGCTGAACCGGACCATGCAGGTGCGATTCCCCATTTGATGGCGATAAACAGTAAGGCTCTGTTGGTTACTAACGTCAGGGGCGCCAAGATGGCTCAGGCATTCTATAGGGTGCCCGAGGATAGGATGAGGAAGGTTTCTGATGGTGAAGCAATCGATCTAGGAGGTAAGACACTTCATTTCATCGAGGCTCCGATGCTTCATTGGCCTGAGACGATGTTTACGTACATCCAAGAAGATAGGATGCTTTTCCCTTGCGACTTCTTCGGCTCGCACATAGCAAAGGGGCTCTACGATGATGAGGTGGAAGATCTCGTCGTTCACGCGCAGAGATACTTCGGCGAGATAATGATGCCGTTCAGAAGCATGGCTGAAAAGGCTTTAGAGAAGATAAGGAATTTTGAAATTAGGATGATAGCGCCAAGTCATGGACCCGTGCACAGAAACACACGGAGAATCCTTGAAGCCTACGGCAGATGGGCGCGAGGAGAGACCAAGCGTAAGGCGACAGTAATCTACGTGACCATGTGGAATAACACGGAGAAGATGGTTCTTCCGATTGCAGACACCTTGGCGTCTGAGGACATTGAGATCGCACTCTACGATCTGGCATCAGCTGACATTGGAGATGTGGCAAAGGACCTAGTCGATTCGAGAGCTGTTGTCCTGGGTGCACCGGCAGTCCTAGGCGGAGCGCATCCACTCGCGCAATACGCGGCTTACCTCGTCAAGGCTCTTCGCCCACCTGCAAAGTTTGGGGTCATCTTGAGTTCATATGGATGGGGCGGAGGCGCCGTAAGGCACATTCAGGAAATCTTAGGGCAATCAAAGATTGAGGTTGTTGGATCCGTAGAGGTTAATGGTAGACCGACGGAGGACCACATCAAGCAGGTCATGGAATTGGGCAGATCCCTTGCCTCCAAGATAAAGGAGGAGGGATGATGATCCACCTCGATACACAGAATGCTTCTTAGCTATTGGTTGGCTTTAAGTGAGCCGGTTAGGCTCATAGCAATGCTCTGGTGAAGCCGCCGTCCACTTGTACGACCGTTCCAGTTATGTAACTGGCTTTCTCTGAGGCTAGGAATACCACAACGTTTGCGATCTCCTCAGGCTTCGCTAGGCGTCTTAGCGGAATGCTGCTAGCCCACTCAGAGATTACCGTTTCAGAAGATTTCCCGGTTTTCTCAGCCGTTGACTTTGCCAGTTCCTCGACTCTGCTTGTCATTGTCCAGCCCGGGCAGACGGCGTTCACGAGGATTCCATACTCCGCTAGTTCGTTGGACAATGTCTTAGTTAGTCCCAGTATGCCGGCTCTAAGAGAGTTAGACAACACCAGTCTTTCTGCCGGCTGCTTCGCCGCGAAGGATGTCATGTTTATTATCCTGCCCCATCCGTTCCTTTGCATGAAGGGGATGACCTCCCTGCAACACTTTACGACGCTCATCAGTAAAAGATCAACAGCCTCGCGCCAGTTCGCTTCAGTTGTACCCATGAATAATGAAGGAGGAGGACCGCCAGTGTTGTTGACCAAAATATCTATTCTCCGAAATTCTTTATGGGTTTTCTCCACGAGCAGTTTTATGTCCTCTTTCTTTGTAATATCTGCTTGAATCGGTAGAACCTGAGTTTTCGTGGATGATTCCATTTCTTTGGCGGTTTCGTTCAATCTTTCGGCGTTTCTGGCGCAGATCGCGACTTTGGCCCCTTCTTCAGCCAAGCCATATGCAATTGCTCTCCCAATTCCTCTACTAGATCCGGTGACGATGGCAGCTCGATCTTTTAATCCCAAATCCAACGCTGTGCCTCCTTTATCTCGCGGACTCTCCCATAACGTGAACCTTCTTCAGCAATAAATGCGTCTCCTTGAGGTGAAAAACGATTTTTGCGAAACAGGTGAAAAAGCTTATTTATGTTAGAAACAGGATATGATAATTCATATTGAATGGAGAGAGATAGGTTTGTCTGGTCAAAAGCTGATCTATCTTGGGAACGTCAAAGAAGTGCCTGTTGGAGAGGCTAAGAAGTTTCTCTATCCTTTAGGCGACCCAAAAGGAACAACGAGACCCGGTTTGCTCCTACATCTAGAAGAGGGCTTCGTGGCATACGATGGTTTATGCACTCATATGCAGGCCGAGGTGGAGTGGAACAGGTTCACAGGGAAGATATGGTGCACCATGCACGATGGCATGTATGACCCAAAAACGGGAAGACCGTTCATGGGGATGCCTAGGGAACTCCTGAAGAAGGTAGAGTTGAAGATGGAGAAGAACGGAGACATCTACGCCCTGATTTGAAGGGCGAATGTACTCATGGCGATAGGCAAGCTTTCCTGGGTCTCAATCAGCCAGCTAACTTAGATGCTTTCGCATACGCCAACCGAAAAAAAGGATTCCCCAGAAAAGACATTAACCAGACGCAAGATGATCATGTTCTAGCAGAGAAAGTTGACGGAGAAGCGTCAAATGCGGATCGTTTTTCTAGGTACTTCCGCTGGTGAGATGTATCCCGGAATCTGGTGTCGATGCTCAAATTGCGAAAAAGCTAGAAGGCTTGGCGGTAGGAATATCAGAAGAAACTCCGCCGTCTATATCGAACCAATGTATCTAATCGATTTTCCACCTGAGATAGTTACCCAAGCTGCCTATTGCGGTGTCGATCTAACTAGAATCCAGCATCTACTTATCACACATCCACATACAGATCACTTTTTTCCATGGCTACTTCAATGGAGATATCTCGAGGATCCTAAGTACATAGGAAATCCTTCACTGGAAGTTGACGGACCCAGATTTTCAGAGCTGGAGACTATGAACATCTATGGAAGCAGAACTGTATGCGATATGGTGAAAAAGGCTGTCGGCTCCAATAGGTTGGAGAAATGTGCCTTACGTCTAAATCAACTGAAACCATTTAAGAGATATAAGGTTGGGGACTTCATCGTTACACCCGTAAAAGCGAATCATCCCGGTGAAGCCCTAAACTTCATCATCGAAGATGGGACGAAGACGATTTTCTACGGTTTAGATAGCGGATGGTTCCTACCCGAAACATATAATGCAATTGCAGCCAAAAAATATGACCTTGCTGTGATCGAAGGAACATTTGGATTAGGCATTGTATCTGATGGGCACTTCAATTTTGAGAAGCTCCGTAAAGCACACGAACTTTTCCTCAAAGATGACTTGCTAAAGAAGGGAGCGCATTTTGTCGTATCCCATCTTTGTCCCCATTACACACCTGTACATGAGGAAATTGTGTCCACTTTGGCGGAAGAATTGATTCTTGTAGCCTACGACGGTATGAGCATCACCATATAGTGACCATCACGGATGGAAGTTCACATCGTATCCGTGCTTTGAGCCGGAAAATAACCTTCAATTCCCGAAACAGTGTCATAGGTGGATGTGCCGGTGGTCTAGCCAGGATTCATGGTCGAGTGGTGACATCTCCCGCAATGAGAACTCTAACTTCCGATTTCTTACTTTCTCCAAAAGAAAAAGTAGCGAGAATGGTATTTAACAGTTATGAAAGATAGTTCTAATCTCAAATTCGCTTTCTTTAATGTTCTTTCCTTTTAGCAAATTCAATCCATCTATGTGGTTCTTCAAATTTTATGAAACCTCGAAGGTTTACAAGAGAAGAGTATAATTTAATTTACTTAACTCTATAGTTGGGTTTTTGCATTTTTAGTTCGACAACTTAAGCAATTGCTCGACTATTTCTCTAGAATGCTTTTCAACTTCTCTAACGTTCTCTTGAGTTGCTTTTCGGCTGCTCCTCCCAATAATCCCCAGATTGCCTTGCCAAGAATCCCCCAAGGCATCTCAGCATCACCCCTAAAAGTGAATTTAGTTCCTCCATCAACAGGTTTCAAGATAAATGTCAAGTCGATTTTATATT
>Ga0315310_10001076_pt1 | contig 17221 bp, 16 predicted proteins | sample TDP5_MG_FD_203630 | JGI IMG/M metagenome (GOLD analysis project Ga0315310, IMG submission 203630) | Freshwater sediment microbial communities from Lake Towuti, South Sulawesi, Indonesia - TDP5 | ecosystem: Environmental > Aquatic > Freshwater > Lake > Sediment | place: Indonesia: South Sulawesi... | reverse complement strand
GGGAGAACCAGAGACCCCAATTCTGTTGGATAGACCTGCAATCAAGCTGGGATTCGCCACGCAAGAGAAGACGCTTAAGGGCTTCTTCAAGTTCGTGTCGTGGGCAAAGGTGAACAAAACCGTCGGTGGGATAACAACCGTGGATAAGTTGCCTGTAAAAGCAGCCTACATCGCCGCTGGATATCACATGCGACTGTTCATCGGTTACCCCTACTTCGGAAACGGCACACTGGAACACGACCCAAGCATAGGAGTGGAAGGAATAGAAGCAGCGCCGCAATACCTGGTTCAAGCGCCTTCGGGAAACAAAATCACGCCGGTGGTTGTGGGCAAAATAATGCTGCCTCTGGTGACACTCGAATTGGCTGTGGTTCTCGTAGGAGTTGCCTCAATAATAGCCGCTGTCGTCTACGCCGCTAAGTGGAGAAAGAAAACGATCAACATGGTCGGAGTTGGACCAAGCTAAAAAACTCCATCCTTCCCTCTTTATTTTATGGTTTAGGATAAAAGCCACCGTCCAGCCCATTCTATAACTATTCATTTTCAGGCGCAAAACTAATTAATTCCTAGAATTCTAGTTTCATTGCCGATGATGAGACCGACATCGCTGAACAAAGATGACGCTACTTTTCCCTGGGGTATCGGAGGCACCCAATAACCCTGAGTGGTTTATGGGCGCATTTGAATGATTTCCAGAGTTGTAGCCAAGAACAGCACGTACAAGAAGAGCAGAATGGCGCCCTCTTTCCAGCTCAGTCTCCCGGTCGAGAAGAAATACCACAGAAACAAGTTAGCAATAAGAGAAAAAATTACTAGGTCAGAAAAGACAACCATGTTCACTGTCAAAGGCGTTCCCATTAGCGCTGGAGCAACTAAGGTGACACCAAGAATCAAAGTTATGTTAATGAAACAACTTCCGACGATGTCACCCAAAGCCAAAGCAGAGTGTCCCGTAAGAAAGCTCCTAATGTCAATGGTGAATTCGGGCAAACTTGTGCCAAACGCCACTATGGTTGCGCCTATCAGAGTCTTTGGGACACCTGCAAACTCGGCTATAGTTGAGGCGGAGTCAACGATGAAATAGGAGCTGATTACGACGCCTGCGACGCCTGCAAAGGTAAGAGTTACGTACAGCCGCAGCTTTCTTCGCATCTCTTCCGAGACACTTCTACTCTGTTCACTTGGAACTCTTACCTTAGACATCAGATACAGGTATGCGCCAAAGACCGACAGCAAGATGAGACCCACAAACCAGCTCCCATACATAATGTAGATGAGTGACAGAGGAATTATGGACGCAACAAACAGACCGAAGTATAGACTCCCAAACTCTTCCTTGGCAAGAGCGGGGATAACCCCTACAGAGTTAGACCGCCGCCTCAGACCAACGAGAACAGCACCCAAACCGACTATTAGACAGATGTTCACTATGTTTGAACCAAGGACATTCCCCACAGAAAGCGCAGCCTCTCCACCAAAGGCAGCGATAACAGACACACTCAACTCGGGCAGAGATGTGGAAAAAGCAATCAGAACAAAGCCTACTGCTGTCTTCCCAAACCCCGTGACATCTGAGACCTTGACAGCACTGGTGATGGTTAGGTGGCTGGCGTGGTTCAGCACAAATAGGAAAATGATGAGGAGGAGAAAGCTAATCACAACGTCCATGCTCAACCCTCAATGAGCGTCATAGAAACAATCTCGAAGCCAGATAAGTCTTACCTAAGAGAGACATCTCACTTAGGAGGTTCGGTCTTGGATTCTTTCCCGAATAGACGCAGAAACAGAAAAACTCCCACAACGAAAGCCGCCAGACCTAAGAGAACAAGAAGAGAATAAGGTATGGGTAACGGTTGAGCAATGTAGAGCAGATAAGTGGGTCCACCAAACATCAGAAACGCTGCCAGAACAGTCAAGAACACGTTCTTCACCCTCTTTTGGTCCCCCTTCGGCAGGAGAACAAAACCCAAGGCGGCGCCTCCGAGAATCAGACCCAGAGCAGAACCCAGCACAACAGGAGTTCGGCCAACGCTCGAAATAATGCTTCTCTGTGAAGCGCTTGGATTTTTTAGCCAGAACAGAACAGCCGCATAAATCGCAACACCCACTCCAAAGGCAAAAAGGATGGGAACTCTCCTTCTAATCTCTCTTTTCTTCCTCTCTGGAACACCGAAGCGATGCTGAACAAAGAACGAGATGGCGGTGAGTCCCAAGAAAACCGCGAAAACCCAGTAGTTGTTCGTCAGCTGGTCGATGTTTTCCCAGCCGCCTTGATACCAATAGAACACGGTGGCAACTGCGAGAACGGCGACGGCCAAGATTAGGAGAGCCTTCCAAACCCGCGAAAGCCTCTTCTCAGACCAGGGTGCGGTTGTCTTCTCTTCTTTCTTTTCCATGAATCAGCCCACGTTTAACCAAACAATGCATCGAGCCCTTCTTAACGCTTTTCCCATCTCTAGAGGCGGGAGCCTGCCTCAGCCCCAACCATCTTCATGAGAAACTTGAAGACCGTGAAGGCAGCCTCCTTATCGTTTTTGAGACCAGCCGTGGCTCCTAGGAGACTCACGCCTTGCCACCCCCTGTTTTTCGCCAGTCCCAGCATCAATCCAGTTGCGCCTACAATGCGTCCGCCTCCGTATATCACCGCTCCCTTCTCCATGGTTTCAACCGCCAGCTCCTCAGAAGTAGCGGCTACATAGACTTCTCCAGCTGGGCGAGGTGTTGGCACGCCGCCCAGGGTCACTATGAACTTGCAGCCGTATTGCTCTACGAAGTCTAGGATTTCGTCGCATAGAGTGTAGTGTGTGACTATGTCGTCGCGAGAGGGTTGAGCGTCTCCCGTCAAGATGATGAAGTTGGTCTTTCCCAAGGAAGCCGTGGAGAACTCGTAACGTGGTGGACGACATATCCCGTCAGAGTTCACGATGACGTAGTCGGGAAAAGAAGGCGAGTACAACTCGGCAAAAACATTGGCTCGAGTGAACTCTATCAACAGGCGTGCAGCTATCTTGCCGACATTGCCAAAGCCGGGCAGACCCTCAACAAAAATAGGGTTCTCCAGTTCGGGGCGGAAGAGAGAACGGAAATAGGGCTTATCCATCACCGCACCTACCATAGCCGAGTTGGTGAAACCATAGGCTTTTGCTCGTTAGCCTATAAAAACATTTAAGACAGTCTTGTCCTTCAAATTGACGGTGGCGGGGAAGAACCGTAGCGAGAGAGACAGACGCCTAGACTCTCCTACAGGGGTGGGGTAGCCAGGTTAACCCGCTGGGCTCATAAGAGCACACAGACGCTCAGAGAGACCCAGAGATCGGTCGTCCAAAAGGAGGCGTATAGCCTTCGGGAACTCGACCCCCCGCTACCATATAAATTAAGTCTAAGAAGTAAAGATACGACAACGCCTCTGTGATGAGAGAATTCGGTGAAAGTTTCACTTATAAGCAAAACTTAAATACGATGCGCTTTGAAGAAACTGATTTCACTGGAGAAACTGCAGGATGCCTCTGCTTCCCCTCCCTGGCTTCGGATTCTTGTTTGAAGTCATAGCATTGATAATTCTGCTGGTCATCGGTATAGTCATAATAGTAGTTGTAGTCAAGGCTCTGCTGTTCTTCTTACCCGCCGCAGTGATCGCTCTTGTCGTTTGGCTTCTGACAGAGAGCTGGTTCTGGGCTGGAATAGCCTTCCTGATCATAGCCTTCATATCCGTCACTAAGCGAAAATGAATATGCTAAAGTCTTGAATATTGTTTAGGCGGTGTTTTAGACGTGTTTCGGAAGAATATGGAAGGACAAAAAGGTTGAAGATTAGAGAGCGCCTAAAAGAGTGAGATTCAGATGAATCATGAAGAGAGGGTTGAAACGGCAAACAAGTTCACCGAGATGATGGTGAAGAAATACCGCGACGACATTCTGTTAGGAGGCATTTTTGGGTCCACTGCCAGAGGAACAGACACGGAGCACTCGGACCTAGAAATGTTCTTTGTTGTGAGGGACGAGTCAGAGGCGAAGAGCTTCGACTTCGCCTACAAAGGCATGCCAGTGACAGTTGCCGTGGAGAAGGTTAGTGAGGTTGAGAAAGACATCACAGAAATCGAGCTCGAATGGCCATTAAAAATGGGGCGACTCTTCAACCTGAAGATCACGTGTGGAGACCACACAATCTTGAAACGATTCAAAAGCCTTTTAGAAAGCGTTCCTCAAAGCAAATTCAATCAATGCATTGCCAAGGAAACACCGCTCTGTCACGAAGGACTCGGCAGGTTAAAAGCCGTCAAGATCAGAGGAGACACCCATGAGACTGGACTGTTTGTGTTCGAAATACTGTTCGAATTCACCCTGCTCACAGCCATACTCAACCGAGAATTCATCAACCACGACTACCTCGGCGGACTAGACGAAGCCTTCAAATTCAAAAAACTCCCCGAAAACTTCGAAGAGAACGCGAGGAAACTCCTAAACTGGGCAAACATGAACATCGACGAGGTCATCAGCATAGCCGAAGAATTCGTCCACAACTTTGTGGCATTCGCGAATAAAAACGGAATCGAACTCGAAGAGTATGATTCACTAGAAAAGGTCCCCCTTTAAGAAAACATAAAAACACGGAGCGCAATCTCTTCGTGCTGATTTTGGGACTCCCAAACAGACGCCAAATCTAATTCCTTTCCAAGTTCAGCGTCCACAGCGGGCTCTGTTCACCCCGCCTATTAGACCCCCCTCCCTACGCTCAAAATTTTTTTTACTCCTCAAACCACGCAGACCAACATTCCCTCTAACATGCCCCCTCCCCCCGTAGGTAGAGAGGTCTCACACGCGGGCGCTCAATACACACGCAAATCTTGACGAAAACAGAGCTAAGTTTCAAGAGACAAAACACTAAAGCGCAAAATTGCGTCTATGACGCAGAATCATGCATCTTACTCTCAGCTGATTCAGTTTGGCTTCCCTCCGTAGACCCGAGACCCAAGCGACGCTTTCTCGGAATATGGATGAGCCCACTGATGGCAAAAACCAGAAAAGCCATGTAGCCAAACAGCGCCCCTATGAGAAAGGCTTGCAAAAGAACGAGCAATATCTGCACCAAATCCTTCAACTGAACCACAATAACGCTCCAAGCCGTATAAAAAAGTCCAAACCCGATTATCGTCCCAATGACACAAGAATAGCTCTTCCTCAGCCCTGCCCAAACAATGTTCGTCACAACAGAACACAAAAAAGCCAAAATAACAATCAAATTGACCAACAAGCCAGCTGTCATGTCAAGAACAAAGGGTATCCACAACAACACAGCCAGAACGGTCGCGCCAATCTGAACCCAAAAGGCTCGCTGCCTGTAGATCTTCAACCAACTAAGCACATCAACAAGTACCGCTGAAAGCCCACGGGTGGCCGCCTTTGTCATAAAGCACACTGTCGTTAGTTTATTGTTGACAAACAGAAATAAAAGTGACGGAGAAAAAAGAAGGTTAAGTCTTGCCCGCTGCCTTCTCCAAAGCCACGACTCCCGGGAGCTGCTCACCCATCAAGAACTCTATGAGCGCCCCTCCAGCCGTGCTGACGTAACCCATCCTCTTCGCAAGTCCTAATTCTTCGACAGCCGCAACAGTGTGCCCACCCCCAACCAGAGAAAACGCCTTAGACGCTGCAATCGCCTCAAACACTTTCTTGGTTCCAAACTCGAATTCCTTGTTCTCAAACACCCCCATGGGTCCACTGATAACAATAGACTTTGCTCCGCGGATAATGTCACCGTATTTTCTGACGGTTTCGACTCCGATGTCACAGATCATGCGGTTCGTCGGGAGTTCTTCAACCTTCATTTCCTTTCGTTTTCCTTCAACGTCGACAGCTAAGTCGACTGGCACGTCGATCATTCTTGGATATTCGTTCATAAGTTCACGAATGCCCGTCACCAAGCCCATCAACTCCTTCTTCTCTAGGAAATCCATGTTAGGCTTGCCCAAGTTGACTCCCTTAGCCGCCAGAAACAGGTGCCCCACCACGCCGCCAGTCAAAACGCCGTCGGCAATCTTGTTCTTCAACACGTATCTAGATATCTTCAATGAGTCATCAGCTTTGGCTCCGCCAAGAATGTAGATACATGGCTTTTCGGGAGCGTGCAAGACCTTACCGAGCGCTTTTAGTTCCCTCTCCATTATGCGCCCCGCAACGCTAGGCAAGACCGAGGTGAAACCAACTATGGAGACGTGCGCCCGATGGGCTGCGGCGAAGGCGTCGTTAACAAACACGTTCGCTAGAGGTGCCAGTTTCTTGACGAACTCGGACTTTGCGTGCTCTTCAGGCGTTCCTTTCTTCTGCTCATCAGCGAAGGTTCGAACGTTCTCGAGGACAAGAACCTCACCGTCCTTCAACGCCATGATAGTCTTCTGAGCCTTCTCGCCAAAGACATCATCCACGTATCTTACTGGCTTGCCAAGAATCTTGCCCAGGATTTCGGCGTGTTGCCTAAGCGGCGTAAAATCTGGGTCTCCTGGTCTGCCCTGATGAGCCAAGACAACTACCTTTGCGCCCTTCTCACAGAGTTCTCGTAAGGTTGTGTCGGCGTGGGCTCGAATTCTGGTGTCGTCTAAAACAAGTTTTGTCTGTGGGTCAATGGGAGAGTTGAAGTCCACCCTGACAAGGGCTGTTTTGCCCCTGAAATCAAAATCGTCCATTGTCAAGATTTTCGGCATACCACCACCTACACTCAACGAGAAAAAGTAGTTTGCAGTTCTGGTTATTTATCAGTTGCCCAATTCTAGCAGAAAGGGGAAGGGCTTCTCAAAAGCCCGCTTTCTTGCCAATGAGCTCGATGAGCTCTGTCATCCTGCAGGAGAAGCCCCACTCGTTGTCGTACCATGCGAGGACTTTGACGAAGTTGCCTCCGATGACCATGGTTGACTGAGCGTCGAAGACCGCTGAGTAAGTGCTGTGGTTAAAGTCCGAAGAGACGACTGGGTCTTCCGTGTATTCCAAGATATCCCTGAGCGGACCCTCCGCAGCCTTCTTGAAAGCCGCGTTTATCTCCTCTTTAGTGGTGTTCTTCTCTAGCACGCACGTGAGGTCGACCACAGAGACGTTTGGAACAGGAACTCGTAGGGCGATTCCGTTCATTCTGCCCGTTAGTTCGGGTAACACCAGCGTTGCAGCCACGGCTGCCCCTGTTGTCGTTGGGATTATGTTGATTGCTCCAGCTCTGGCTCTCCGTAGGTCGGAGTGAACCAAGTCTTGGATTCTCTGGTCGTTTGTGTAGGCGTGCGCCGTCATCATGAGCCCCGTTTTGAGACCGAAGTTATCGTGTAAGACCTTGGCCACTGGCGCGACACAGTTGGTTGTGCACGAAGCGTTCGAAAGTATGACGTGTTTTTCGTGGTCGTATTGGTTCTCGTTTACGCCCAACACTATGGTTATGTCTGGTCCCTTCGCCGGCGCAGAAATCAAGACTTTTTTGGCTCCTGCTTGGAGGTGCATCGCAGCCTTTTCTCGGTCGGTGAACAAACCTGTGGACTCCACAGCGAGGTAAACGTCTAAGTCTTTCCACGGGAGCTTTGAGGGGTCACGTTCCATCAGAGTGCGTATTTTTTTGCCTCTGACAACTATGCCGTCTTTCTCTGCTTCCACAGGGAATGGCGCCCGTCCGTGCACCGAATCGTATTTCAAAAGGTGTGCTAAAGTTTTGGCGTCTGTTATGTCGTTGAGGGCTACGAAGTCAATGTTGGCGTTCCTCTCGACCGCTGCTCTGAACAACAGTCGCCCGATTCTGCCGAATCCATTTATAGCTACCTTTATTGCCATTTCATCTCACCATCATTTTTCCAGATTATTTGGGGAATTCACCTAATTAATCTTCCCCACATTAAACGCTTTTCATAAAATTCAGAAAGAGAGAGGTTGCTCGTCAGTCAGCAAACTCTCTTGCATCATCGTAGTTTGATGAGGGCGGCTTCTGCTGCTAAGGCCATAAGTTCCCATGTTTCGCACAGAGGCGGTGCATAGCAGGTGTCTGATTTGGCTAGCTCTCGTGCTGTCATCTGGTTCTGTATGGCGATGGATAACGCGTTTATGCGTTGAGTCACCTCTTCTCCGCCGACGATTTGACCACCGATAACTCTTTGGAGTTCCTTCTCCACCACAATCTTCACTTTGATTGGTTGTGCGCCCGGGTAGTACTGAGCCCTCGTTTTCCCGCTCACCGTGCCTGACACCGTGTCTATTCCAGCCCTCTTTGCGAAGAACTCGTTTAGCCCCGTGACACCTATCTCTGTGTCGAAGAACTTGGTGACGGCTGAGCCTAACACTCCTGGAAAGATAGCGTATCCGCCAGCTGCGTTTGTTCCCGCCACTTTGCCCTGTCTAACTGCTACCGTGCCAAGTTGGGGCAGCGCTGGTCTCTGAGTTAGAATGTGTGTGCATTCGGCGCAATCGCCTATGGCGTATACTCCTGGAACGCTGGTTTCCATCCTAGGGTTGACTTTGATGGCCTTGGTTTCGCCGAGCATTATTCCCGCTTTTTGGGCAAGGTCAGTGTTGGCTCTGACGCCGAAGGCGGTGATGAACAAGTCGGCGTTGATTTGTTCTCCTCCAGCGATTATTCCTGTAACCTTGTCTGTCCCAAGGAATTCTTCAACGCCCTTACCGACTATGATTTTTATGCCTTTTTGTTCGAGCATTTCTTGGACGCCTTTGGCCATGTCTGCGTCGAGCATAACTGGCATGATTTGCGGTAACATCTCAACAACGGTCGTTTCCACTCCTCTTTCGTGTAAGCCAATGGCTACTTCGAGTCCGATTAGGCCAGCACCCATCACAACGGCTTTTTTTGCTCCCTCTCTTATTGCTTGGTCGATTTTTTCTCCGTCTTCGATTGTTCGGACGGTTACTAGTCCCAGTTTTTCTCTTCCTTTGATTGGAGGGATGAACGCGTTAGCGCCTGTGGCGATGATGAGGTTGTCATATGGGAGGGTTTCTGTTTTTCCGGTTTTGTCTTGTGTCTCAACTGTCTTCGCCTTTGCGTCTATGTTTGTGGCGGTGGTTTCTGTGTGGAGGTCGAGTTTCATCATGCGGTAGTATGAGGACGGATATACGATGAGGTCTGTGAAGTTCGGAATGTGGCCGCCTATCACGAAGGGTATGCCACATCTTGAGTAGCCTGCGTGTTTCTCGGTTGTCAGCAGGGTGATTTCGGCTGTTCTGTCTGTCTTTCTCGCTGCTGAGGCTGCGTCTACGGCTGCTGCGTGGGCGCCGATGATTACTATTCGTCGGGGCATCGGGTTTAGCCTTCTTTTATGAGGCTCTTGTGCCACTCCACTGACTTGTTGAAGTCCATGAGTGCCTTTGACTCGGCGTCTAGGTTGCTCGGCGTTATTAGGAGTAGCCAACCTTTTTGGTATGGGTCTTCGTTTAGCAGTTCGGGTTTGCTTGTCACATCGGCGTTGGCTTGGTCGATGGTTCCGCTCAGGGGTGAGATCAGGTCTGAGACCGCTTTCACTGATTCTACGCTTCCGAATGGTTCATTTGCCTTTACTGTTCCGCCGGCGCTTGGCAACTCCACGAACACTATTTCTCTTAGTTGTTTTTGGGCGTAGTCGGTTATGCCCATCCTCACTTTTCCGCCTTCTATTTTTACCCAGAACCAGTCTTTGGAGTAGTAGAGTCCTTCTGGAACTTCGTAGCCGTCTACCTTAACCAATCTTTTTTTCACCTCTTTTGACTAGCATAATTTGTGCCCAACGTGTTTTAAGATTTGTCTAGTCTAGGTTCGCGGTTGCGGCTGCGCGTGTGTGAGACTACCTATACCGGGAGGGGGGTCACGTTAGAGAGAATGTTGCCCTGTGAAGGTTTGAGAGTAAAAAAATTTTCCGAGCTAGGGAGAGGGGGTTCTAATAGGAGCGTCGAACAGCGTCTGTGGTGGACGCTGAACTTGGAAAGCATGCGGATTCGGCTTCTGTTTGGAGGCGCAAAATCGGCACGAAGAGGCTATGTTCTGTGGTGTGTAATGTGTGTGTTATTGGGAGTCGTGTGTTGTTTTATGGTCGTTATGACCTATGGTTTAAATATAACGTATGGCATAATTTCTCTTTCCGACCTCAAGACTGTTTAGAACGTGGACTCCAAATATCGAAAAGAAGTTATATGCGGTTGTTGCAATCTATTATGGCGAGGAGAAAAACATGTCTAAGTGTGGATGTGGCACAACAAGGAAGAGGAAAGCGACAAAAGCGAAAAAGAAGTAAAAACAAGAACCACTCCAAACCATTTTCTGTTCGTAAAGACTCGTCAACAACGTCGCGTTAGTCTACTTTGTGTTTTCTTTAATAAACAACATGAGAGCAGTCGCTGGAACCGTTGAGGCTCTTCTATAAATAGGAGGGCGCAGGTCTTCTGAGACCAATCCAAAGAGACCATGTCGTTAATGATGTTGGTGACGCGCAAAATCCCGCAACCATAGTTTGGTATTGCTACTTTTGTTTAGGTTTGCTTTTTTGACGTTTGGTGAGTTTGTAGTAGTGCGGTTATTGCTGTGGCTTGTGTCAAAATCACGAACAGCAGAGTAATAGTGAAGGGGGCATTGAAGTCTATTAGCAAGCCGTAGATTGCGCCACTTATCAGGAAGCCGACGCCATAGGCTGTGTTGAAGATTCCGTAGGCTGTGCCCCTTGAAGAAACTGGTGCGAATTCTGAAACTGCTGCACGATAAATTGACTCTTGCATTCCAAGCACAACGCCGAAAGATGCGGAGGCGAATATCAGTGACGACAATCCTGAATCAAACATAGCGAACAGTGGTGGAAACAGTGAGAGGATGAAGGGAAACGTTAAAACCTTGATTCCAAATTTGTCATACGCGTACCCAGAAAAGAGAGCAATAGACGCATCCACTCCTTGAATTAGCAAGTAGATCAGAGGCACCATCCACTGCTGGTGTTCTGGTTGAAGAACCGCAGAGGCCTTGTAAAGTATGAGTGCAACCGGGATGAGCCCGATTGTGTTTAGCATAACCGCGAATGTGTAAGTATAGAAAGGTTTTCCAAGCGTTTTGCCTTTCTCGCCTTTGGTTTTTGATTCAGTAATCGTTTTGGAACCTATTTTTCTATAAGTATAAACTAAAGTCGCTAAAAGCACCGAGAAAGGTAGCAAAAGAAAACTGAAGGTTTGCTTGTAATCGTTATTGCTGTAAAACATTAAAGTCGCCACAAGAAGTGGTCCCGCAACCGCACCTACTTGGTCTAAAAGTTCGTGGATTCCAAAGGCCTTGCCCGCCCCCACATCTTTGCTTACGATCGATAAGACTGTGTCTCTTGAAGGTGACCGGAAGGCTTTTCCAAGTCTTTCAAGCAAAACCAGAATTATGGCTATTTCCCAGCCACCTACAAGTCCTAAAAGTGGGATTGAAGCGATTAATCCGTAGCCTAAGAATATGAAGAGCCAATAGGCGCGCGTAGTGTCAGCTAAAACTCCGCTGATCAGCCTAACGGCATAGCCTAAAAACTCTCCTATTCCACCAACAAGCCCTACAATAATAGCGGAAGCACCCAGAAACTTAAGATAGTCAGGCACTAACCCACGGGAACCTTCATAGACAACGTCGCCCATCAAACTCACAATTCCAAGAAAAAGAATGCCTGCGTAAGCGCTTTTTAAGTTAAAAAACACGTGTTTCACGGGCGTCTTCCTTCACATTCTCGATCATTTCAAGGAGCGATTTTCTGCGTTAGACTATTGTTGCCCACTGTGATCCGTGGTTCAGTTTTGTTTTTAAGTAACGAATGCGTCAAATAAAACTCTTTACATCTAGTCTAGGCGAGCATGAGGAATCACTGATGGAATATACAGTCAAAGCCTTAGAAGAAATTGTTGGATCAGAAAACGTGTCAGACGCCAAGCCCATTTGCGAGGCATACGTCACGAAGGCTATCATGGACGTGAGTTCAAGGGCTCCAGCCATAGTTGTCAGACCGAAAAGCGTCGAGGAAGTTCAAGCCGTGCTGAGGCTGGCCAATGAAAAAAAGATTCCCGTCGTGCCACACTCTGGTGGTCTGAGCGGCGGCGAGGCTACGCCTACCCGAGAAGGATCAATTCTGCTAGACTTGCGTCGTATGAACAAGATTGTTGAGGTCGACACTGACGCCAGATACATGATTGTAGAACCCGGAGTGACGTCTGCCCAAGCTTGGAAGTACATGCAAGAGAATCACCCTAACTATCGACCTGGCATCCCAGACGGCGCCCCTCCATCAGCCACGATAGTGGGCGACCACCTAGACAGAGGCTTCCACTTCCTATCAACCAAGTACGGACCAGCAGCCGACGCAGTGCTGGGTCTAGAGGTTGTTTTGCCAACTGGAGAGGTTGTGCGGACTGGAGCTGGAGCGTTGCCCACCGCCAAATGGTTCTACAGGTGGATGTTTGGCCCCGACCTCACCGGGCTCTTTCTTGGTTCACAGGGAACGCTCGGCGTGGTTACTAAAATGGCTGTCAAAATCTTTCCCATGCCCAAGTTCAGAGACGTAGTGGCGTTTGGAGCAAACGACTGGAAATACCTCATCGAACCCTGCCTAGAGGTTTTAAAAACCGAGTCGGTTGACTTGGCTCAGGGCGGCAACTATCACCTGGCGACAACCAGACGAGCCAGATACAAGTGGCCGCCTCCACCCAAACCCAGCGCGCTACCCACTGTCTGGATGAACTTTGAACTGGGCGCCGACAGCATGGAAGAACTCGAAAGCGTGAAAACCCGAATCTACGAGATTCTGAAGCGATATCAAAGCCAATATGTATGGGGAAAAGAAGGGGAGGCAAACCTGTTTGAGTGGAAACTTGACGTTCGCAGTATTGTGTCTCGGCTGACAAAGCCCAACAGAATCTCCGTGCCCTATGCGGGTCACAAGGGCGGCGGACTACTTTTCATAACTTGGTACGTGCCTTGGCAAGAGGCGGGCAAGTTCTGTGAAACAGCCGAAAGACTGATGAGTAAGTACAGAATTTCACCAGTCGTCTGGTTGGCTGCGGTTGACCATGGCAGGCAAGGCCTAGTCATGCCCATAATCTTGTTTGACCCCAAATCACCCGAAGACCCCAAAACCGTTGAAACTCTAGACAACGAGATGACAGAACAATTCTTGAGCATGGGCGGAATCCCCTACCGTCCCAACGTGGCGGTTCATGCGCCCATGGCGATGTCTAAGTCGCTTGGCTACTACGACTTGCTGAAGATTATCAAGCGTGTCGTTGACCCAAACGGCATAATGCATCCCGGAAGGCTAGGGCTACTATCAGCTAAGGAGGAGAGAAAAGCATGACCTACCTTGAAAAGTATAAGGAAGACGCCTACAACTGTCTCCACTGTCGACTGTGCACCTTCACTTGGATGTGGCCAGAAAAGACGCCCGCACTCTGGCCTCAAGGCAGTTTTCAACCCACTTGTCCATCGGGCGAGAAGTACAAGTTTGAAGCATATTTCGGCGGAGGCAAGTCTTGGCTCGCCAGAGCCGTGTTAGAAGGCAGAGTGGACATCAAGGACCCTGCACTAGTTGATGTTCTCTTTGCTTGCCCAACGTGCGGAAGCTGCCAGCAACAGTGCACGCTGGAAGAGCCAGAAGTTGGCTACCACCATAGAATAATGTCGCTAATAGAAGCTCTAAGAGCAGACTGCGTCAAAGCTGGTTCTGGCTTGCCTGGCAAACAGAAGGCTTTCGGCATCCACATCGGCAAAGAACACAACCCATACATGGAACAACACAGAGACCGCTTGGCTTGGCTCTCGACTACGGATAGTTTACCAGACAAGGCTGAGACCGTATATTTCGTGGGATGCACATCAGCTTACAGACAGAAAGAACTAGCCAAAGCCACAGTTGAAGTGCTGAAAAAAGCAAACGTCAACTTCACCATCCTAAAAGACGAGTGGTGCTGCGCCTCCCCTCTGCTGCGCACGGGGCAGTGGGAAACTGAGTGGGTTTCAGCCAAAACCGTCGCCAAACACAACGTTGAGGAGGCTGAGAAGGCGGGTGCCAAACGCGTAGTGACCACTTGTGCCGGCTGCTACCGAGCTTGGAAGAAAGACTATGGAGAGGAGTACAAGGACCTTCTCCAAGCGGAACACAATTTCGAGATTCTCCACACCACAGAATTGTTAGAGAAGCTGACGAAGAACAGGGAAGTTCAGCCAAAGAAAGAGGTCAAGATGAAAGTCACTTACCACGACCCATGCCACTTGGGAAGACACATGGGCGTCTACGACCCACCCAGAAACTTGCTCACGGCAGTGCCAGGACTACAACTCGTAGAAATGCCCAGAATGCGCGAAAACGCCTGGTGCTGCGGGTCTGGTGGCGGCGTCAAATCTGGATACCCAGACTGGGCTGTGGAAATCTCTGGCGAGAGAATCAAGGAGGCTGACAACCTGGGCGTGGACGCCATAGTTTCGGCTTGCCCCTTCTGTGAACGCAACCTCACAGACGCCATCAACAAGTATGGTTCGAAACTGAAGGTTTACGACGTAATAGAACTGGTTAACCAAGCCTTAGGATGAGCTAAAGAGTTTTTTCTAGGCTTCTAAAGCTGAAGGTGGTGTTGGCGCACCCGTTCTTGACGAGGGGAACCGCCTGCCCAGCCAACCCCATGTTTCTGAGGCAGTGCCCTCCCATCTTAATCTCTTGACTGCACGCGACCCCGACGACTCCTTCGTAGTGTTTTTTCTCGAGTATCCCTTGGACGCACAAGCCTCCTGGCAACACGTAGACGTCGTAGCCCTTCTTTTCTCCAAGGGCAGATGCGCGGTTGACGAGGCAGTCGTCGGAGCAGTGACCACAATGATATGATGGAAGAGACGGGTCGAACGTTGCCCTACAGCGATTGTCCATGTGTTTTCGTGAGCAGTGGGGGAGAAACAGTGCCCTCTTCCTTGTCTCTTCAAACTTCTCCCTATATGCAACGTTTTGCATCTGAATGTCTATCAGATCCTCGACCAAAAGTAGAGCGTCGGACACGTTTAGTCCAGTGATTTCGCTCAGCCTAAACTTTTCAGCTAGACTGCGTGCTCCAACGCCTAATCGTCTGTGCAGCCTTCTCTGTTTTGCAACCCTGGCGAGTTCTCTAAAAAAGGATTTGGAAATGCTGGATAGGTCGAAGCTGAACCCGTAGGGCATAGTTCGTAGATGCTCACTTGAGGGTTTAAAATTAACTGAACGTTTCGAGAAAAGAGGGGCGGTTAGAGGGGTTTGAACTTGTAGACTATTCGGTCCTCTGATATCTGATGGGGCACAACCTGAATCGGCAAGCCAACCTTCAGAGTGGCTGGTGTCACACCCGTTATCTGCGCCAAGAGCCTTGAGCCGTCCTCGAGTTCTGCAACGGCAACGATGTAAGGCGCGTATTTTGTCATGCTGTCCGGTGGAAAGGTCACAAGCGTGTAGGTGAGTAGTTTTCCACGAGTTGGCGCTTCGTACCACTCAACCTCACGTGAACCACACTTGCAGAGAGCTCTTGGCGGCAAGTATCCTTCGCCGCATTTCGTGCATCTGGTACCCATCACCTTGCCCTGCTTCAGCGCTTCGATGAATTTTGCCATGAGGTCGGTTTCGGGCAGCCAAGACGTGTACCCAAATTTCACTTCACTTTTCACCTCGTGTAGATGTGCACGAAGCAGTACTGCCCAGTTTCGCCGACGTTGTGGGTCAATCCAACCTCGGCTCCGCTGACCTGTCTCTTCTCGGCTTCGCCCCTCAACTGTCTGGCGATTTCAACAGTCATGGATACTCCGGTGGCGCCCAGCGGGTGCCCTTTAGACTTTAGTCCGCCGTCAACGTTGATTGGCACTTTGCCGCCTATGTAGCTTTGTCCTTCCTCAATGAATTTTCCGCCTTCGCCCTTTTTGCAGAAGCCTAGGTCTTCGTAGGACATTATTTCGGCTATGCTGAAGCAGTCATGAGTGCACGCAACGTCTATGTCGTTTGGGGTCACTCCAGCCATCTTGTAGGCTTGCTCAGCCGCCAACTTGGTCGCTGTCAAACCCGTCAAAGTGGGGCGCTCACTAATCATCATTGTGTCAGAAGCCGAGCCCAGTCCAGTTATCCAGATAGGCGTGTCTGTAATCTTTCTGGCTTTTTCTTCGCTGGCTAGGATGGCTGCGGCTGCACCGTCAGAGATCAGGCAGCAATCGTAGAGGTTTAGTGGTTGACAGATGGGCACCGATTTCATGGCTTCCTCCAGAGTCACTTCCTTCTGCAGATGCGCATACGGGTTCATAGCGCCGTATTTGTGACTCTTCACCGAGACCATAGACAACTGCATACGAGTTGTGCCAAACTCGTGCATGTGACGCGTAGCCATCAACGCATAAAAGCCCGGAAAAGTTACGCCAAACGGATACTCCCAACGAGTGTCGCCAGCGCGAGCCATCCACTCTGTCGCCATTAGTGTACCGACCCAAGTCATCGTTTCGGCTCCGATTACCATGACCACTTCGGCTAAGCCAGCTTTTATCAGAGACCAAGCAGTTCGGATTCCAGCGCTTCCAGTCGCGCATGCAGCCTCCACGCGGAACATGGGTTTGTTTCTCAACCCAACGTAGTCTTGTATCACAGCGCCTGGAGAAGCTTGGGCCGCTAGGAGGTCGCCCGCTACGCCTATTACGGATGCGTCTATGTCTGCGGTTGTGATTCCCGCGTCTTCTAGAGCGGGAATTGTGGCTTCGTGCGCTAACTCCCTGATGGTGGCGTCTGTTCTCTTGCCGAACTTGGCGTGTCCTATGCCAACCACTCCAATTTTTTGGGTCAAATACGAACACTCCATATGTGAAGAATTAAAAAGAAGGAGGGGCGAAGGTTTTATCTATTTTCCCTTGAACTGTGGCGCCCTCTTCTCAAGAACCGCCCTGAGACCCTCGCGTACGTCTTCGCTTTTGGCGCAGAGCATTTCGCTTTCTTCCATCATTTTGTTGCCTTCTTCCAATGTGGTTTCCATGGCTCTAGCAACTATTTTTTTGGATTCTCGGACTGCTATGGGAGCTTTAGTGGCGATTGTTCCCGCTGTCCACATCACAGTTGAGGTCAACTCGTCAGCTGGGACTGTTTTGTTAACCAGCCCTATGCGTTCAGCCTCTTTGGCGTCGATCATTCCACCTGTAAGAATAAGTTCCGTCGCTTTGCCTCTGCCAACGACTTTTGGAAGCCTTAGTACTCCACCCCAGGCGGATATCAGGCCCAGAGCTACTTCAG
>Ga0315310_10001074_pt1 | contig 17231 bp, 5 predicted proteins | sample TDP5_MG_FD_203630 | JGI IMG/M metagenome (GOLD analysis project Ga0315310, IMG submission 203630) | Freshwater sediment microbial communities from Lake Towuti, South Sulawesi, Indonesia - TDP5 | ecosystem: Environmental > Aquatic > Freshwater > Lake > Sediment | place: Indonesia: South Sulawesi... | reverse complement strand
GACCTCACTGAGTTCGCGCGAGGCGATAGCGAGCCAAGTATCTTCACACTCACCGGCCCATCCGGCTGCGGCAAGTCGGCTTTGCTGGGCAAGTTCAGCCAGGACTACGCTGCCCGCCGTCCCAAGGAACTGGTGATCACCCAATTCGTCGGCGCCAGCGCGGGCTCCACCGACCTGCGGCGCACGCTCCGGCGGCTGTGCCACGCGCTAACAGCAACGACCGGCGAACGGGAGATCCCGCAGGAGGTGAAGGAGCTTGCCCCTCTGTTCGAGGAGCTGCTCGCAGCGGCGGCGCAGCGCCAGCGAGTGGTTCTCATGCTCGACGCGCTGAACCAGCTCGACGCGGCCGACAACGCGCACACCATGTACTGGCTGCCGCGAAGCCTGCCGACGAGCGTCAGGGTCATCATCTCCTCGCTTGAGCATCCGGCCCTGGAGGCGGTGAGGAGACGAGGGAAGTCCATCAAGGAGATTCCGCTTCAGCCTCTCATTGAGAACGACGCGCGTGCGATCATCGCTGGCTTCCTAGCGCGGTATCGCAAGAGGATGAGCGAAGAGCAAATCACCGCGCTTCTTGGCAAACGGGAGAGCGGCAATCCACTCTATCTGCTGGCGGCGCTGGAGGAGCTGCGGACGCTGGGCACCTATAAGGAGATCACCCAGCGCATTGAGACGTTGCCAGGCGAAGTGCAGCCGCTCTTTCTGTGGATTCTGAAGCGGCTCGAAGACGATCCTGGGTTCCGCGACTCGGAGGGTCGCCTCATCGGGGCGGTGCTGGTTCGCCAGTTCGTCTCCTGCCTTGGCGTCAGCAGACACGGCCTCTCGCAGATGGAGCTGGCGGAGTTGATCGCGCCTGGGGACCCGCCGGATGCCCAGGGCAACGTCGCCGCGCTCGCCCGCCTGCTGCGGCCGTACCTTATGCAACGCGGTGAGCTGCTGGACTTCTACCACACCCAACTGCGGGAGGCAGTGGAAGCCGAGTACCTCGACGAAGAGCCCGAACGCCTCGCCGCCCATCGCCAACTCGCCGCCTACTTCCGCCGCAAGGCCGACCCCGCCGGCGATGCGACTTGGAGCGGCGGCCATGTGCGAGGGCTTTCGGAGTTGCCGTATCACCAGACGCAGGGGGAGATGTGGGCGGAGGTGGAGGCGACGCTGACGGGTCTGCTCTTCGTCGGGGCCAAGTCGAAGGCCGGACTTGTGCACGAGTTGCAGAGCGACTACGACATTGCGCTGGATCGCTGGCCCGGATACGAACGGTATGACCCCTTCGCTTGCCCGCCACCCCGGCCCGTCCCTGGATGGCTGAGCGAGTGCGTCCAGGCGGTGCTCAAGCGCAGAGACAACCCATATCCTGAGAGGGGAGCGGGTCCCGTGCTCGGCAGAGCCCGATTACTGGCCCACGAGCAAAGTAGCTCGGGACGGCAAGAACGACAAGACGGTACAGACGCGGGTAGGACTGACGTCTGCCGGTCCGGCGAGCAGGGCAGACCAGGAGCAGCGCACGGCGAGGGTCCCTCGACCGATGCACTCGCCGGGGATGGCAACACACAGGGGGTCGGTACATCTGCAAGTCGCGTCGCTGCCTTCGCGGCATTCGTGGCTGCGCACGGTCATGCTTTGGCTAGCTTTCCACACGGCGCAATTGCGATGGCCCGAAACCACGCTCAAGAGGGCGTAGTAGTAGCGTGCGCAGAGCCGCTCGCCGAAGCGTTGGACTGCGGCTGGGTTGCCCGCGATCCGCGGCCCGCGGCCATATCTGGCCGACCTCCTTGCATACGGGTCATAGCAGGAGGTTCCTGGATCACGAGTGCCGTTGCGATGAGCGCCGATGGTAGGGTAGCGATCTCGGCGGGCCAAGGCGAGGGGGACATTGATAATGAAAACTGCCTTCGCGTCTGGGACGTTTCGCGCGGGGTGTGTCTGCAGACACTGGACATTCACAACAAGAGAGCATCCGATGTTGCGATGACTCCGGACGGCCAGATGGCGGTGTCGGTGGGAAAGGACCATGCTCTGCGCGTCTGGGATGTCACCAGTGGCAAGTGCACGGCGACACTGGAAGCTGACTGGCTTGAGTACCGGCCCTACGATGATGAGACGTATGTGTGGCACGAAGTGACCGTCGCTCTGACCGCCGATGGGAAGATGGCGGTTTCGGGCAGAGAGGACGGCACTCTGCGCGTCTGGGATCTGACCTCTGGGACGTGTGTACGGACGTTCGGAGGACGCGGCGACGGGATGAGCGCAGTTGAGGTGACACCAGATGGGACGATAGCGGTTTCTGCGACCCCCAACGGTGTGCTTCGCGTTTGGGACGTTGCCCTGGGACAGTGCCTGTTGGCATTGAAGGGGCACTCAGACAGGATCAACTCCCTGGCCGTCGCGGCGGACGGGACTACGGCGGTCTCGGCGAGCGATGACTCGACTCTTCGGGTCTGGGATATCGGTGTGGGGAGTTGCCGGCGGGTGCTAGCGGGACACCGTAGTGCGGTTCGCGGCGTTGCTCTTACACCTGATGGGAGTGTGGCGGTGTCGGCGGGCTATGACATGACGGTTCGAGTCTGGGACGTCGGGTCCGGCGAGTGTCTTCGTAGCTTTCCGGGACACGGGTACTGTGTGAACAGCGTAGCTGTTACTGCCAATGGCAAGATCGCGGTGTCTGGGAGCGACGACTCCACTCTCCGCGTGTGGGACCTAAGCGGAACACCCTGGGCGGAAAGGCTCGTGGGTCATGGGGAGATGCTCATGAGAGGCGGATCAGCACCGGATGGTGGAACCGTGCTTGCCAGGAGACCTGACGGCCTGGTCAGGGCCTACGCTATCGCTACAGGGACGCTTGTGAGGACGTACGAATGGCGTACGAATGACGTTGGAATCGAGAAGATAGCGCTGGGCCCTGATGGCTCGACGGCCGTGTCGTGCGCCGGCTTGTCGTTAAAGTCACGTGGACTCGAACGAGAGACCGACCTTCGGGTATGGACAGTCGCTACAGGCTCGTGCCTTCGCGCACTGGAAGGGCACCAGGGATTCGTCGACGACATAATGCTAGGCCCCGATGGCAGGACGGCGCTGTCGGCGAGCCGCGACCGGACACTCCGGATCTGGGACATCGCGACATCCATGTGCCTGCGAGTGCTGAAGGGGCATACGCACTGGTGTGTTGCTGCGTCCTTCACTCCTGACGGTGCGGCGGCGATATCAACAGGCGCTGATTTCACACTTCGCGTCTGGGACGTGGGCTCCGGTGAGTGCCTGCAAGCTGTCCAGACAGACAGGATGGACCAGCGCATGGCAGTAACAGCCGACGGCAAAACGATCCTATCAGCAGGCATGGACGTCGAAGTGCGGGGGGAGAGTGATTACATGATCCGAATATGGGATCTCCGCAGGGGAGAGCTGGCAGCGGTACTCAGCGGTCACGCCGACTCAGTGAACGAGATCACCTCGACTCCCGACGGAAAGATCGCCATCTCCGCAAGCGACGATGAAACCCTTCGCGTATGGGACATTGCTTCTGGCGAGTGTCTTGCCGTCTACTGGGCGGGTGCGGCCGTCTGCGCCCTATCCTGTGTGCGACCTGACGGTCGTCTCGTCTGCGCAACGAGAGACGCTCAGATGCATTTCCTGGCACTCCGTCGTGTGGTACAAGGACCGCCCATAGTCACCGCCACTCGCATCTTCGCTCTTGCGGAGCCAGACAGAGTGCGAGGTGCAGGCCGACGAGAGCCATCGTCACACCTCCGCGGAGTACCGTCGGCCTCGGGACAGTACGACCACACGGTAACCGCCCTGTGCGTATGGTGTGGCCGACGCTTTGTGCCCTCGAGTCGTCTTCTTGATACCATCGCCGGGATCGCCCGAGATTCTCGCATATCGGTAGGCGAGTCGGCTTGCTTAAGACTCCCAGTAGCGGCTTGGGAAGAACCGCGACTACTCTCGGAATGCACATACTGCCGCAGGCCGCTGAAGTTCAACCCCTTTATCGTTGACAACAGTGAACGCTATCCAGTGACGTGAGACCACAGTGGTCCTCCTCTAGCCGACTCCTCGAGCATCGACGCCGACTGGTGGCCGGTGGCGGCGGCGTGGCGGGGAGAAGTGGACTGACCGGAGACGGACGGCGACAACAGAGGATATGACCAGGTGTCTGGCTAACTCCATCCGCGTCGGGCCGACAATGCACTGCCTGCGGGGGCGTTCTCGAAGATTGGAAGAGTCGGTGGTCGGCACGGCGGTTCTGGTGGGATCGCGACCTTGCTGGTCTGATGGCGGGAGTTGCCTATGGCGAAGCATGTCTTCATCAGTCATGCGGCTGCCGACAAGGCTATGGCGCAGAAGGTGTGCGGGGCGCTTGAGGCGGAGGGCATCCGATGCTGGATGGCTCCCCGTGATGTGGCGCCGGGCGCAACCTATGGCGCGGCCCTGATAGACGCCATCAATGCTGCCGCGGTCTTAGTCCTTGTCCTCTCCTCTGCCTCCAACGAGTCGCCCCAGGTGATCAGGGAGGTGGAGCGGGCAGGGAGCAGGGGCATTCCCATTATCCCGTTCTGCATCGAGGAAGTGGTGCTGTCGAAGGACCTGGAGTTCTTCATCAGCACCCATCATTGGCTGGACGCTTCCGGTGGCTCGTTGGACGGGCATCTGCAACGCTTGTGCGAGGCAGTGGCCTCTTTCGAGCGCGAAGAGGAGGAAGGCGAGGATTTGGGGGAAGATGACGACCTCTCCACCATGTCCGCGGCACTCGCAGCTATAAGGACGGCCAGTTCTACCTTCTTCTCTGCTGATGTGAAAGGCCGGATAGCCGCGGCCCGAAAGATACGTCGGTTGGCTTCCGTGGTTGACCTCCCCTCCCTTCTCAGACTCTGCACCTCCACGGACAGGGGCGAGAGAGTCGCCGGCTTTGTGGGGCTCAGTGTGCATCTTGCCACTGAGCTACCCGAGGCCAACGTGGGCAAATTGGTACGCACACTCGCTGTTGGGCTGACAGACAAGGAGTCCCGAGTCCGTTACCGGGCGGTGGAAGCAGCCGCATCTGACCTCAGTGTTGCCGGTCGCTTGATCTCGAGTCTGCAGGCAATCGAGGCCAGAGATACCAACCCGTATGTGAGGGAAGCCGCCAGGGACGTCCTGCGGCGGATAGCGTAGCGGCACTCAGATGCAGGATGATGCTACCGCGGACGCCAGCCGACGGCGGGGAAGAGAGCCCGAACCGCTGGGACGCAGTGCGCTTTCTCCCTGCGGCGAAGTGGATCGTAATGTCTGATCTGGGAGCAAGGCAGTGCCTCAGGCGAGTCGGACCTTTCGCATCTTCGTCAGCTCCACCTTCGCCGATCTGAAGGCGGAACGGGAGGCGCTGCAGCGAGCGGTCTTCGCGAAACTGCGGGAGCTCTGTCAGCAGCACGGCGCGCGCTTCCAGGCGATTGACCTGCGTTGGGGCGTCAGCGAAGAGGCGGCGGTGGACCAGCAGACCATGACCATCTGCCTGGAGGAGCTGCGCCGCTGCCAGAAGGTCACTCCCCGCCCCAACTTCATCGTGCTCTTGGGCGAGCGCTACGGCTGGCTTCCCCTGCCGCCGCGGATTCCGCCGGACGAGTTCGAGGAGATAGAGCGCCGCGTCGCAGCCGAGGAGCGAGCACTGCTGGGTGAGTGGTATCGGCGAGACGATAACGCGGTCCCGCCCGAGTACCTCCTCCAGCCGCGCACAGGCGAGCATGTGGACAGCGCCGAGTGGTCCGAGGTGGAGGCGCGGCTGCACGGCATTATGCTTGACGCCGTCCAGCAGATGGACCTGCCAGAAGGGGCGCGCATCAAGTACCACCGCTCGGCGACCGAGCAAGAGATCCTGGAGGGCGCGCTCAAGGCCGGCAGCGACCACGCCTTCTGCTACTTCCGCACCATCGCGGGCCTGCCTACAGACGGCAGTGCGCCTGAGTTCCACAATCGCGACGGGCAGGATCGCCTGGCTGATGTGAAGGACCGGCTGCGCCAGCACTTTCCGCCTGAGCATGTCCACGAGTACACCACGCAGTGGTCCGGCAGTGGTGTCACCTCGGATCATCTCGGCGCGCTCTGCGAGCGTGTGGAGGCCGACCTTTCCCGTGTCATCCTCGAAGAGATGGGCCGGATCGAGCAGCAGGATGAGCTGGAGCAAGAGGTTGCCAGCCACGAGCAGTTCGGGAGGGAGCGGGCGCGGCACTTCCTCGGCCGTGAGGACATCATCGCGGTTATTCGCGGCTACCTGCGCAGGGAGGACAACCATCCTCTCGTGGTCTGGGGGCCAGCGGGATCGGGGAAGTCTGCGTTGATGGCGCGGTGCGTCGAGCTCACTCCGGGGGAAAACCGCAAAGCCACTGCCGTCTTCCGCTACATCGGAGCAACGCCGGGATCAACGGACATCCGCTCCCTGCTCGAGAGCCTGTGCCGACAGCTCTGCCGGAGCTATGGCGCGGATGAGCGAGAGGTGCCAGGTGAGTACAGGGACCTGGTGCAGGACTTCCCCAGGCGGCTAGCGCTGGTGAGCGCCGAGCGACCGCTGGTGCTCTTCCTCGACGCGCTGGACCAGCTCAGCCCCACCGATAATGCCCACACGCTCCACTGGCTGCCGCGGGAGCTGCCGCCGAATGTCCGGATCGTGTGCTCGGCCCTGGAGCGGGAAGGCAGCGGTGGCGAGTGCCTGCGCTCAGCGCGGGTACGGCTGCCAGAAGCAAGCCTGGTGGAACTGAAGCCAATCACGCCGGAAGAGGGCGCGCAGTTGCTGGACATCTGGCTGGGGGAAGCGAGACGCATGCTTCAGCCAGAGCAGCGGGATGAGATCATGCGCAAGTTCGGGCACTGCCCACTGCCACTGTTCCTGAAGCTCGCCTTCGAAGAGGCGCGGCGCTGGAAGTCGTACGACGGGGCGCCGAGGCTGGGCGCTGATACGGAAGGCATCATCCGCGACCTCTTTGCTCGGCTGAGAGCTCCCGCCAACCACGGCCAGGTCATGGTGAGCAAGAGCCTCGGCTACCTTGCCGCGGCACGCAACGGTCTCACCGAAGATGAACTGCTGGATGTGCTGTCCGCGGATCAAGAAGCGATGGAAGACTTCCGCCACCGCTCGCCCAGATCGCCGGAGGTTGACCGCCTGCCTGTAGTGGTCTGGTCCAGGCTCTTCTTCGACCTGGAGCCGTATCTGACCGAACGGGCTGCCGACCGGACCTCCTTGCTCTCGTTCTATCACCGCCAGCTCGCCGGGGTCGTCACCGACACCTATCTCACCGACGGCCGCGAGAAGCCCCTGCACGCCGGCCTTGCCTCCTACTTCGCGAAACAACCTCACTGGTTCGAGCGTGGCGACGAGCGGACACCAAACTACCGCAAGATGTCGGAGCTGCCGTATCAGCAAACACACGGTAAGGTCTGGGCTGGCCTGGAGCAGACGCTGGCGGACCTGGACTTCATCGAGGCCAAGTGCACTGGCGGAATGACATACGATCTCGTCGCCGACTACGACCGGGTGGGCGCGGGCCGCATGCAGCCGGGGCCGCCGATACGGACCGCGTGGCTGCACGAAGGCAGATACGGCGTGTGGTGCCCATTCTGTCTGGCCTGGCGTGAGATTTGGCAGGAGCAACTTGACCGGCAGATTGCGTGTATGGCGTGCGAGAGTGCTCTGAAGATCAACCCGTTCACGATAGAGGCTGAATGGCATCCATCCGGTCCGCGCCGGAAGGTCGACCGCGGTGACAGGGTCGGGGCAGCCGTTCTTTCTCCTGCCGCCACCGAATTCGGGGACTTTGTGCGCGCCCGCAGCCACGTCCTTGTCTACCGGCCGCACTTGGTCTTGCAGGAGGGCTACAATCTTGGTGTATCCACTCCAGTCTCGCGATCTGCAGGCCAGGTTCTGCACGACCCAAGACGCTCGCGACCACCTTGGGTAGAACGTCTGAACCGTCCGCTGCAGACCGCTGGCCCCTGCGTTCAGACAGTGCCGGTGAGCCCAACTGGCGTTTCAGCGGTGGCGGTTACGCCTGACGGTCGCTACCTCATCACAGGGGACTGTGAGGGAAGCGTGAGAGTATGGGACCACTCGACGGGGCAATGTCTGCAGACCCTGGGCGGTCATGAGAGAGCGATCTCTGCAGTAGCGGTGACGCCCGACGGCCGCCAGGCGGTCTCGGGGAGTTATGATAATACTCTTCGCCTCTGGCACCTGGAGATGGGCACGTGCCTGCGGCTCATTGAGGGGCACACCGATTCGGTTGTGGCCGTAGATGTGACGGCGAGAGGTGAGCTAGCGCTCGCGGGCTGCGCCAACGGTGTTGTGAAGGTCTGGAGTCTGGGAACGGGCGCGTGCCTACGCACTCTGAGGGGAGATACGCAGTGGGTTAGCGCCCTTGCAGTTACCCCCGGGGGCAGGGAGGCTGTGGCAGGGGGTGCCGACGGGAAGGTCAGGGTGTGGGACTTGGCGAGTGGCGCTTGTCTGCGGGTCCTCAGGGGGCATGCAGCGTGGGTGGAGGCCGTGGCCGTCACGCCTGACGGTCGGCAGGCCGTCACTGCAAGCCTTGATAGGACCGCTAGGGTGTGGAACCTGGCGACAGGGGACTGCCTGGCGACTCTCGAGGGTCATGGCGGCTACGTAGTCGGAGCGGCGGCAACGCCTGACGGTCTACGGGTCGTCACAGGTGGCGACCGGTTTGACGGGACTGCGAGAACTTGGGTGCTCGATGGAGGAAAGGCATGGCGGCCGCCGGAGCGCCACACGGACCGAGTGGGCGTCCTCGCGGTTGCTCCAGATGGTCGCCGAGCCGTGACAGGGAGCGATGACACAACCGTGAAGGTGTGGGACCTCGTAGCAGGCACCTACCTGAAGACCTTACGCGGGCATAGGGAGGCGATTGGGGCGCTGGCGGTGACGCCGGACAGTCGCGGAGTTGTCTCAGGTGCCGGCAGCTTCGGGAAGCTTGCCGAAGCCGAAGTCAAGGTGTGGGATCTGGCATCAGGTGCCTGCGCTAAGACCTTCCGGGGGCACACAGGCCAAGTGTGGGCCCTAGCGGTGACCCCTGACGGCTCCCGGGCGCTCAGCGGCGGCGGCGGCGACATAGCTGGCGACATAGCTCTAAGGATCTGGAACCTGGGAGACGGCTCTTGCTTCGCAACACTACAGCCGCACTCCGGCATCATAACTGGTCTGGCGCTGACGCCGGACGGCCGGCAGGTGGTTGCACAGACCCATGGCGATGCCATGGGTCTGTGGGAGTTGGCAACGGGCATGTGCCTTCGGACGCTTGTGCACAAGGACTTAGTTCTCACCATTGCTGTGAGCTCGGACGGTCGTCACTTGTTTTCGGGCGGGTCATCTGCCCCCTATACCGCCGCTGGTGCAGCTGGTGATGTGCGAGTCTGGGACTTAGAGACGGGTGATTGCGTCCGAACGCTCAGAGCCGGCAGGGAAGTTCTTAGGCTGGCCCTAACGCCGGACGATCGGCGAGTGATATGGACTGCGGGAGATCCGCTCGGGGACGCCGAGGTTCACGTGTGCGACTCAGCCGGAAGATGGGACTTCGAGACACTGGGCCCCTCCACACTCGGGATCACAGGCCTCGCCGTCACGGCAGATGCTCGGCGCCTGGTGACAGCTAGCTTGGACAGGACCGTCAAGGTCTGGGACTTGACCACGAGTGAAGAGGTCGCGTGTTTCATCGGGGAGGCAAGTATATGGGGGTGTGCCGTCAACTGTGATGGAACGCGCATCGTCGCAGGTGACACTAACGGAAACGTGTATCTCCTAGCAGTTCAGAACCTCGTGCCCGGGCCGGCGATATTGACGGCGTGGCATTCGCCGGTGGATGGGAGTTATGCGTTCGGGTGCGTACTGTGCCGGGAGTGGTCGCAGGTGCCTGAATCCACACTGGACACCGAACTCCCCTGCCCCAACTGCGGCAAGATGGTGAAGCTAAACCAGTTCGTCATCGAGGCCGACTGGCGGCCCATTGCGAAGGCGTGGAACGGGGAAGAGTAGGCGCACACGAACGAGGACAGCGCGGGGACGACGGGACCCTTCACTTCGCTTCCCCTCGCCAAGGCTTCGGAGCGCTTCGTCAAGGATGACAAGGGGAGATGAGGCCGACTGGCGCCCTGTGGCGGCGGCGTGGCGGGGGGGAGTGAGAGGAGTCCACCCAGCAGACAGGCAGGCTCTGCCTCGTCAGCGGCTAAACATGATGTGGGCCGTTCTTATCTGAGTCATCTGCGTGATCTGCGGATACTTGGGCCGTTGTTCCATGAGGCGAGGTGGCCTGTGCGCAGCCTGGCAAGACCCTTGCGCGAAGTGTGGATCATGCTCTGCAGCGTATGGTTGAACCTTGCGCTGTTCGGCTCCCTGCTGGTGGCCGCAGCTCTGTTTATGCAAGCGGCCGGCTGCTACCCCGGGGCAAGCTTCTACGAATACCTCGTCAACGCCCTCTACATGGCCAGGCTCGAGTCGGCCCCCAGCTCTGGAGCAAGTTGCCTGCCCTCTATCCTTGTCTTCGTCATGCCGGTGCTGACGGTCCTTATCCTGGGCGAGGGCGTGCTGCGGCTGGCAGCCGTCTATCTCGGCCGCAAACAACACCGTCAAGAGTGGGAGAAACTGATGGCCGGCACGCTGTCGGGACATATCGTGCTGTGCGGCGCAGGGGAGCTGGGCCGGGCGCTGCTGGCGGAGTTGCTTGGGCGCAGGCCAAAGACCGAGATCGTGGTAGTGGACCTCCACCGCGATGTGATAGAGGAGCTCGGCGTGAGCGCGCCGGAGCTGCATCACATCCTGGGCGATATGACAGACCTGGAGACGCTCCGGGCGGCGAACGTCGGCTCGGCCGCGATAGTGCTGTTCACCTCCGGAGACGACCTGCACAACCTGGAGGCCGCTAGCAAGGTGATGCGGCTGAATCCGGACGCCCAGGTATGGGTGCGGCTGGAACACGTCGGGGTGACAGAGATGCTGAGCGCGACGGCCCAGGCGAACCTCCACTTCTTCAGCCCATACCGGCGGGCGGCCGCGGCGTTGGCAGAGGAGATGGGGCGGAGCGGAACGGCTATGTAGATGCCGCAGTATGCTATCTGGCGATCGCGGCCGGTCTTCGTGACGAGCACTTTCCGCGACATGCACGCGGAGAGGGACTATCTGCACAGCCATGTCTTCCCGGAGCTCGTGGAGCGGCTGCGAGAGCGGCTCCATCACCTCGAGCCCATTGATCTGCGCTGGGGCGTAGAGACCAGATCAGTTGACGAACAGCGCTCCAAGGAGCTGCTGGTCCTCAAGGTCTGCCTGGCCGAGATCGAGCGCAGCCGGCCGTTCCTCATCGCTCTCATCGGCGACCGTTATGGCTGGGTCCCGCCCCAGGATCGCACGAAGGCCGCGGCCGAGGAAGCCGGCTACCAGGGCGAGCTGGCGGGCAAGAGCATCACTGCGCTGGAGATCGAGTTCGGCGTGCTGGACAGCGCCGACCACCGGCGTCGAACCTGGTTCTACTTCCGCGATCCGCTCCCATACTCCGAGATGGACTCGGAGACCGCCGCCGAGTACAGCGACGAGCGCTCGCCCGAGGCCGGCGCTCGCGAAGCTCACGCCAGGCTCCAGGCGCTCAAGGCGCGCATTGCGCGCGAGATGCCCGACCGGGTGCGCCACTACCGCGCCACGTGGGACAAGGAACCCGGGCGCGTCGCCGGCCTGGAGGCCTGGGGCCGGCAGGTGCTGGAGGACCTCTGGCGCGACCTGAAGGAGGAGATCCCGGAACCCCCGGTGCGCGCAGTCACCTGGCAGGCCCAGGAGCGCTCGGGCCTGGAGCAATTCGTCGAGACCCAGTGCCGCGACTTCGTGGGGCGGGAGGAAACCATCGCTGACTTGCTCCGCCTGGCGAGTTCGTCTGCCGCGGAGGGAGAGCAGTGGGGTGTGTGCGTGGTGGGCGCCTCGGGCTCTGGCAAGAGCTCTCTCTTCGCGCAGCTCTGCCGGCTACTGGCGCGGGAAGATGCGCTGGTGCTGGCGCACGCGGCCGGGATCAGCGTGCGGTCCAGCCAGGTGGATTCCCTGCTGCGCCGGTGGACCCAGGAACTGGCCGAGTTCCTCGGTGTGGCGGATCCGGCCGAGGGGATCACCGCACGCGAGGAGCTGGAACGAGAGTTCGCCCGGCTGCTGGGCCAGGCGGCGATGAGGCGCCGGGTGGTCTGCCTCCTTGATGCGCTCAACCAGTTCGAGCGGACGCCGACGGCAAGATACCTCACCTGGCTGCCGGTACTCTGGCCGCCCAACGCGCGCTTGATCGCCACCGCCATTCCTGGGGAGGAATCGGCTACGCTCGGCCGTCGGCCGGGGGCGGAGGTGAAGGAGCTTCCCCTGCTTAATGAGCAGGAGGCGGAAGAGATCGCGGTTACCGTCTGCAAGCGCTACCATAAGAGCATTGATCCGGAGGTCCTGGCGGCCCTCACATCAAAGCAGCGGGATGGCAAGCCCGCGGCCGGGCTGCCGCTGTGGCTGGAGCTGGCGCTGGAGGAGCTACTGCTGCTGGATGCGGATGACTTTGGGCGGGTGGATCGGGAGTTCACCGGCGAGCCGGAGCAGCGGCTGCATCAGTTGCTGCTGCACGTGGTGGAGGAGCTGCCCCCCGACATCGAGTCATTGTACGGCTACTTGCTCGCGCGCACCGAGGAGGTGTATGGCGAGAGGTGGGCGCGGGCGTTCGCTAACCTGATCACCGTCACCCGGGCCGGCCTGCGGGAGTCTGACCTCCAGGAACTTCTGCCGCAGTTGAGCGGGGAGGCCTGGCAACCGGTGCGCTTCGCCGCGCTGCGGCGGGGTTTTCGCGCCCACCTGGTGCAGCGCGGCGCGCTCGGGCAGTGGGACTTCTTCCATGCCCAGACGCGGACCGCCGTGGATCGGCGCAACCTCGCCGACCTCGGGGAGCGCAAGCGGCTACACACGGCCATTGCCGACCACCTCGAGACCCTTCCCCGCGAAGACCTGCTTCGCCAGACGGAGCTGATGTTCCACTACATCGGGGCAGACGACAAGACACGTGCGGCACAGCATCTTGGCGATCCGTTGTTGTCTGAGTCCGAGCAAACCGTTGCCATCTCTGACCTTCTTCTGGGCGTCCTCGAAGGGGAGACACAAGCCGGCAACCCACAGCTTGAGTGGACTTGCTCGTTGCTGGCGGCAGATGCCATCCAAGACCAGTGTCGGGGTCTTCTATGCCACAGGATCATGTTCGATCTCTTCCACCTCATGGAGGTCTATGCGTCGGCAGCGGCCAGAGGCAGGCTCGCCACGGCGGTACGCGACGCATTGTCTAGTCTCTTACCGGCAAACCCAACCTGCAATGAGCTACTACGTGACCTGGCCAGCGCGTACAAGGCAGTAGCAGACAACCTATCGGCCGAAGGACAGTATGAGCTTGCGTTGCAGACTTACAAGGAAGCTCTTAGGATCGCTAAGAGACTGGTTGGGGTTGATCGCAACAATACAATCTTGTTGCATGATCTGACAGTCATCCATTGTTTCATCGGCAATCTCTTACTGAATCACGGCGAGTACGATAGTGCCTTGAGACACTATCAGGATGGTAACGCCATCTCTGAGCAGTTAGCCGAGGCGCAGCCGGAAAACGCCGATTGGCAGCGTAGCCTGGCAATCGGCTATGAGAAGGTGGGTGATGTTCGCGAAGCTCAAGGACGATACGATGAGGCCATCGAGGCCTATCGGAAAGACCTGGCTGTCACCGAGAGGCTCGTTGCTCAGGCACCCGAGGACTATCAGTTCTCGCTTGACCTGTCAATCGTCCATGAAAGGATTGGCCAGGTGCAGCTTGCCGAGGGCCGGCCAGCGGACGCCCTACGGTCGTTCCGCCAGATGATCGAGATCCGGAATCGCCTTCTCACGCAGTACGCCACGGCAACCGAGCTGCAATACGACATCTCGGTAGGTATGCGCCTTTGCGGCGATGCATTCCTCGCCCTTAGTCAGGTAGACCAAGCTGAGCAGTTCTACCGGAGAGCATCTGCGACAGCAGAATGGCTAGTCAGTAGGGATTCCTCATCATCGGAGTGGCAACGTGAGATGGGAGCTTGCCACGAAAGGTTAGGAGATACCGTTCTCCTGCGTGGGAATGCCGGTGGTGCACTAGCGTCGTATCGGGCCGCTGTCGATATCGCGGATCGCTTGGTAGAGCGCGACCGGAACAACGCCGGGTGGTCGCGCGATCTCGCAGTATCCAGCTACAAAGCAGCAACGGCCTGTGCGCGAATTGAGGATTGGATAGGAGCACGACGTTCTCTGGACTTGTGCCGGAAGACACTGCGAAGGATGAAGCGAGCGGGGATGTACCTCGACCGGCCGCTGGTGCAATTGCTGGAGCAACTGGAGAAGCTCTGAGATGACAGGCAAACCATTCACCTTCTCCGTCAAAGTCGTGATTCCCAACGACGAGAGCTGCTGCTTGCTGCTCAGGCGGGCGATGAGCAGCAGGGGCAATCCTGGGAAGTGGGATTTCCCGGGCGGGAAGGCTGACCTGGGGGAGGGCTTTGAGGAGGCCCTGGTTCGCGAGGTGGGGGAGGAAACCGGCCTGCGGATAGCCGTGGGCCGCGTGCTCGGCGCGGCCGAGTCGGAGGCGTCGGGCCGGAGGGTCGCCTATTTGATTGTGGAAGCTCGTCCTGTTTCAGGCCAGGTGCGCCTGGGCGAAGAGCACGAGGCCCATGCCTGGGTGGCTGTTCAAGACCTCGCTGCCGCGGACCTCGCGCCCCAGTTCCGGCGGTTCGCGCAGGAATACGCCCGAACACACGGAAGCCGACGGCCGGACGGCGGGCCAGCGTAGCTCACCAGGAGGGTGGGAGCAGAAGGGGCGTATCGGTACCTCTTGTTCGGCACAGGGGCTAGCCACTCTCATCTGGGAACCGACCGCAGCCGGGGCGGCGGGGAAGGAGGCGAGGTATGACCGGCAAGAGCGCCTGGCTCATCGCACCGGAGCATGTGCAAGACTGGCCCGGCTTCCTGGCAAGCCTGCGGGAAAGCGGGAATTCGCTGTCCTGCTACCTCGTCGGTCACCTCCCCGAGGCGGTGCGAGCGTGGTTGGCTGAGTACTCCGGGCAAAGCGCGCCGCCGTCTAACATACAGGAGGAGTTGATCGGCGCCTTCAACGCAGTGCTCAGCGGCCCTTCGATCTACGAGCCGTCGCGGTTCGCTGGGGTGAAGGTGACCCGGGGCACGCGCGCCCTGCTCGCTAGCGGTCCGGTGGGCGATGAGGTGGTGCGGCTGAACCGCCTGCTGTTCACAGAGGTGTACGGGTGCAGCGTGAAGACCAGCATGGCCACCGGCAGCCGGGAGTGGCACCGCTTCCAGGTCGAGAAGTACGAGACCGAGTACCCGCATTACGTGGCTTTCGCCAACACGCTGCGCGGCCTCCTCGAAGGGGTCTGCAGGCAGTTGGCGCCACTGAGCATAGTGCAGGTGCGGCCGAAGTCCGTGGCGAGCTTCTCCGAGAAGGCGATGCGCAAGGCCTTCAAGTACGACCGGCCAGTCTGCCAGATCACCGACCTGTGCGGCGCGCGGGTCGTCGTGTGCACGCAAGACGAGCTGGAGGCAGTATGTGACTTCATCAGGACCTGCCCGAGCCTCATGATTGACGAGCCCAACAGCCTGGACGTGCGGACGCGGCTGAGGGCAGGGGAGTTTGGCTATAGCGCGGTGCACTATGTGGTCCAGGTTCGCGAGGGGGAGTTCTTCTCGGCCAAGGATGTGAAGATGATCGGGAGCCGGAAGGCCGAGATCCAGGTGAGGACGGTGCTTCAGCATGGCTGGGCGAGCGTTACGCACGACTCCTCTTACAGGGGACCTTTCAAGCTGCCGGATGCTCTGGAGCGAGAGCTTGCCAGAGTGGCAGCGCTGCTGGAGGAGGCAGACGGGGCGTTTGTGCGGGTGAACGAGGCGCTCTCGGCCTATCGTCAGAACTACGGCGCCTACATGAAACGGCAAGACATGGAGCGCGAGATCGCCACCCAGCGCACGGTGCTGGAGAACGAGCCCGAGGAGGCGGGCAAGCCCGGTGTCGCGCTGAGGATTGCCCGTGTTGCCAAGGCCGCGTGGGACTGGAAGACCATCATCGAGGAACTGGAGCCATATGTGGAGGTGCCGAACCGGGAGCAGATCGAGATTCTGATGGAACACGGCTACGCTCTCTGTCAGTTGCACAAGGCTGACGAGAGCCATGAGGAATACGCGCGAGGGCACAACGAGCTGAAGCGGGCCGCGGAGGCCGCGAAGGGCAAGACGAAGCCACGCGCTCTTTCATACCTAGGCTGGTCGTATGGAAACATGCCCCAGGCGTGTGCGGCGCAACTTCTCGTCGGCAGCAGAGAGCAGATGGCCCGAGATGCCTACCGCGCTGCGTTCGAGGTTGATCCCTCAGATCCCTATGTGTTGGCCGATTACCTGGGCTACTCCATCTTCCTGGAGGGCGATCAGGACTTCGTCAGGCACATGCGTCCGACCCTCCTGCATGCGATCGCGACCTGCCGGTCTCATATCGAGGTCGGCATCGAGTTGCTGTGGGCCTTCCTGACCATGGCGAAGTTCCTATTGCTGTTGGAGGGGCCGTCTGCCGAGCCGCCCTATGACAGTCTCGCCGCGTATGCCAAGGGCATCCAGTTGTGCACGGCTGCTGACTCGTGCGTTCCGGAAGATGTGCTCGACGAGGAGCGCGCCTTCTTGAGACGGATCAACTTCGGCGCGGGCCTTCCGCCGCGCCACCAGTGGGCCGATGACATCCTCTTGCTGGGCAAGGCGGTCGGGTTCTGCGGGGCGGGTATGCCGCTCGAACTCATGAACAGAAAGCGGAAGGAAAGCTTCAAAAGACCCGTCGTCATCGTGGCAGGCGGTGCTGATCCCAGCATCGAGGCCCAGATGAAGCAGTACCGGGATCTCCTCTTCACTGCGTTCGACGGGTTCGAGCGCGGGACGATCATTTCGGGCGGCACCACGGTCGGCATACCGGGAATCGTCGGCGAGCTGGTCGCCCATTTCCGGGCGCAGGGGAACACGGAGGTCGAGGTCACCTCGTACCTGCCTACCTATCTGCCGGTGGATGCCCCGAAGGATGCGCGATACCACGAGCCGATCATCCTGCCGGGGACAGGCTTCACACCCGCAGAGCCGCTCCAGAACTGGATTGACCTGATCGCAGATGAGGTGAAGCCGTCGGACGTCAAAGTGCTGGGGATCAACG
>Ga0315310_10001072_pt1 | contig 17241 bp, 14 predicted proteins | sample TDP5_MG_FD_203630 | JGI IMG/M metagenome (GOLD analysis project Ga0315310, IMG submission 203630) | Freshwater sediment microbial communities from Lake Towuti, South Sulawesi, Indonesia - TDP5 | ecosystem: Environmental > Aquatic > Freshwater > Lake > Sediment | place: Indonesia: South Sulawesi... | reverse complement strand
ATACTCTTGGACAAGAATATATCCCAAAAGGCAGACAACGATGCGGGCATCGTATCGATGAGCATATCCATGGTCGCTTACGATGAAGGGTTGGGATCATGCATCTTGGGCAATATAGACAGAGATAAGTTGAGAGGAATACTTAAAATACCTGAAAACCTCGAGATCATACTTGTTGTATCTCTGGGTTATCCCGCTGAAACTTCAATCGTGGAGACCATGAAAGGAGAGGACGTAAAATATTGGCTCGATGAAAAAAGAGTTTTACACGTTCCAAAAAGAGATTTGAAAGAAATCGTTAGATGGAACAGTTACTAGATCCTAAAAATTCCTCCTGAGAGCTTAAACAAAGAATTGCACCAAAATTTAAATTCGGTTACCTTACAGAATATGAAGAATGGTTCCGGATCATTTTTTGACGTGGGCTCCTTTCAATAAGATTGAAAATCAAGGCGCGTGAAAGTAAGATGAAGATTAAAGAGGTTAGTACTTGGCATCTTAAGGTTCCCAGAAGCTTTATATCCAAGCCTAAACGTCCGCCTTGGGTTATAGATGCCGAAGTAGCAAATCCTATGTCTCGTTATCCAAAGTATAAAAGGCATCGTTCCAGCTGGATGCCAAAGTGGGATAATCTCTGGGTTAAGGTTACCGCTGAGGACGGAACATGGGGTCTGGGATGCACATCCTACGATCGCCCCGTAGCAACTATAATCAACGATCACCTCGCCCCTCTGCTCATTGGCGAGAACTGCTTCGCCATCGAAAAGATCTGGGACATGATGTTTCGGGCATCCAAGCCCTACGGAAGTATGGGTCTAGCCTGCTGCGCCATAAGCGCCATCGATTTAGCCCTCTGGGACCTGATGGGAAAAATGAAAGGCCAACCGGTCTATGAACTCCTAGGAGGCCCTGTTCGAGAAACGATATTCACCTACGCAACTGGAAATGATGTGGATTGGTATCTTGAATTGGGGTTTAGGGCGGTTAAGCTCGCCTGCCCCTACGGACCGGTTGATGGCCTTTTGGGACTGAAGGAGAACGAGAAACTCGTAGCCAAAACTCGTGAACTCATAGGCGAAGACATAGAACTTATGCTGGATTGTTATATGGCCTTCGACGTAGACTATACAATCCGCCTCGCTCAGCGTCTGAAGCCATACGGGCTCAAATGGATTGAGGAGTACTTAATACCTGAGGACATAGAAGGCCACAGAGCCGTAAGACGAGCCGTTAACTGGATATCCCTCGCAAGTGGGGAACACCTATTCACCCGATGGCCTTTCATGCAGCTTATCGAACAGCGATCCCTTGACATCCTTCAGCCTGACATTCACTGGGTCGGAGGGTTAAGCGAATGCGTGAAGATAAGCCGCATAGCTGATGCTGCTGGCTTAACCGTGATTCTGCATGGCGGAGGAAACGACCCATACGGTTTACATCTAACCTACGCACTGCCAAACGCTCCATGGGCAGAGTACTTCATCGGCTCTCCGCCAGGCGTCCCGCTGGAAGAAGCGATCAGGATACCCGGATGGCCCTTCCCAAAGGAAGGTTACATCAAACCAAGCGAAGATCCAGGCTTCGGACTGAGAATTAAAGAAGATTGGCTGACTCCTTTTAATCCATGATGGAATGCGAAAATAACTCTAATCGCGTATATTAACAAATAGGGGTAGAACGTCATTTGGACGTTTTTGAAGCGATCAGACGGAGAAGCAGCGTAAGATCCTTTACAGACATCGATGTTTCAGATGAGGACGTTAAGAAGCTAATAGACGCGGCTAGACGAGCCCCCTCAGCAGGCAATATTCAACCGTGGGAATTCATAGTGGTCAGAAGCAGCGAAGTTAAAAGAAGATTGGCTGCAGCTGCATTGTATCAAAGCTTTATTGAAGAAGCTCCAGTCGTAATTGTCATCTGTGCCGATCAGAGAGGGTCAAGTAGGGGATATGGAAGCCGAGGCGCAAACCTATACTGTATCCAGGACACAGCGGCAGCCACGGAGAATATGCTATTAGCAGCTTGCGCATTGGGCTTAGGAGCATGCTGGGTCGGCGCCTTCTATGAAGAAGATGTTAAATCCATACTTAAGGTGCCTGAGGGTATAAGGCCTGTCGCGATAGTTCCAGTCGGCTATCCAGCCGAGAAACCTCGACCTAGATATAGGCGACCCTTAAAAGAGATAATCCACCGCGAAACTTATTAAAGGCTTCTTATAGTTTTCTTTCGTTCCTCTTTCTTTGATCTTTAGCGTGAATCCTTTCGGAAATCTGGGATTTCTATTAGGTTACCCCTTTTATGGATTCAATGGAAAAGGGCATAATGCAGCTCCAAGTAACCGCGTCGTAAACATCTATCGATGGCTGTTTCCTTTCAAGAATGGGATCCACGAACTCTTTTAGAACGAAGTCTGCACCTCCATGTCCTGCCCTCTGGGCTTCTTCGCCCCATAGTCTCCAAAGAGGATGCTCTTACTCGTCCGCATAATTCCATAAGGGTTCCCATCTTTGGGAACTTTTTCCATCAATCCATATTAGAGGATTTTCTAGTGTGGATGTATGGCTGGCAGAAGTACCTTGAAGTAGGTAATCATTTTCCAGCGTCCCAGGAGAATGGTAATCCAACCTCAATGGATCAGCACATCGTGTTCAGTTTGAATTACAGTGATAGCGGAATCTCCGTGCGCCTAAAAATCTCGTTTAGCACCCGGATGGCTCTCACCAAACTTTCTCTTCACATATAGAGGTAACACAGCAGACTTTGACTGGAAAGCCGCCTGCGTATAGGACGATCACCATTTTCCCGGTTAATGCGTAACCATTGAGCAATAGGACCCAAGGAATGAGTAGAATAAGGTTTCCTAAGAAGTCGCGGCTTAGTACACCTCGTCATGTGAGTTTTCCATCGGGGTAAAGCAGAAGTCTTTGCAATGGTGAACATAGCTCCCTTCAGCATAAACTAATTCGCCAAAAACCCTTTTTTCACCATATTTAGAATCATCATGTTATATCGAAAATAACAGCAGTTCTCCATGAACATGTAAGTCATCCCAGTATCCTCAACCGTCTCCACGAGACGCCAACACTCATCCAAATTGGTGGCTGCAATGACTTCGCTTAAAATATGTTTTCCTGACTTCATAGCCTTAATAGATTGTTCAGCATGTAGGAACAGAGGCGTGCCACAAACACCGCATCACAATCTGTTTTTTTCTAGCATTTCATTGCAGTCTTTAAAGGTTTGAATATTTGGAATATCTGCTCGCCACCACACTAGCACTTCTTCCGAGAGGTCACAGATTGCAACAATTTGAACTTCATCCGCGAAAGTCTCTTTTGCGGTTTGGTTAAATGCTCTACCCCGTCTTCCCCCGATCACAGCCAACTTGACAGGTGCCAAAACCACCGTCCTTTCCCCTTTCAACCATACACGCTCTCTTGTATTTTAAAGATCTCTTCAGTAATCTTTCTCGTTGTCTTCTATTAGCAAAGATCAACTCAGAGAAAGAATGATGTAAAATTCTTTTACGAGGCGATGTAATGGCATAAAAATCGAACTAAAATAGGGGGAAATTAAATTTTTTTACGATAAAGAATTTCTAACAACGTTCCTAAACTTGGAAGCTGACCTAAGATATGGCAATGATGCTTTGAGCAATTTATCTGCATTTAATGATGCGCACTAAGGAACGATGTGTACTATTATAATGGTGGATACCATCCAAGTTTTGCAACTTGAATTCCGCCTTTAAGGTCCGTAACTGTGCTTATGTAGAATTGTTTTCCAATCTGAATTATTTCTGGTGCTGCTGCAGGTAAGAAGGCGATTTTCTTCTCATCACTATCAATACCGAAGTTCATTGGATCTTTTGATCGGTAAACGTGGTTTCTCGGTGGTGCGTAGCTACTGCTTCGGAAGAGGTAGTGGTATCCCTCGAGGAAAATAATGAATGGGCACTCTGCACTACTAGCATGGTATCCTGGGCTTCCTCCGGTGCTAACTATTGTATACTCCGACCAATTGATTAGGTCAAACGATGTTCTAAGGGCAACTACGCCTTGCCAATTTTTTTGTTCGAGGTTTCCACAGTAGTAGCACAAGTATTGGCTACCTATCTTGATTACCATTGGATCTCTCGCGTAGCCTGGCCCATGGAATATCTGGCTGTATCCGTCAGCACTTTTATGCCTAGTAAAATTGATTCCGTCGAGAGAAGTGGCTAAACAAATCTGATTCTCTTTTTTAACTTCTTTTGCGTACGGCGATCCTCCCCCTCCATAAAACATATAGTATTTTCCATCTTCCTTTATGGCATGAGGCGCCTGCAACATCTCATCGCCTGGGCTATGCCCATAGCTCTCTCCATATTTTGGGTCTGATCTCATAACAATTCCCATCGGGGTCCAATTTCGCTGCTCTATGGAGTCTCCTTGCCAACGATAAAAGATCCGCCCAACCTTTGTATATCGGATACAAGCCCACAACTGCCATTTTTCATTAGCCGCTTGGAAAAAGCAATGGTCTACTACTTGTTTTTCTGAGATGATCCCGCCTAAATCTGGGTTGTTTCCAACATGCCACCATTTTCCATCAATATATGGTATTCGTGGAATATCGAGGCGACTCATTCAATATTGCACCCGATTTTAACATCTTATCACATGTATATTATGATTATGGCAGGCATCATAGGCGCAATTAATACACTCTGCGTATTTACGATGTTGATTAAAGAACAAGAAAAGTGCATTTAACTTTAATATCCGCTTCTTAGATTTATTATTATTGGAGAGAACTGTCTTGAGGTACTCTCTGGTTGCAGATGCTTACGAAAAAATTGAAAATACAACGAAAAGGCTAGAGATGACAGATTACCTCGTAGACCTCCTAAAGAAGACTCCGAAAGACGCCATCGATATAGTTGTTTATCTAACACAAGGTAAACTTTATCCCGACTTCCTCGGCATCGAGATAGGAGTCGCCGAGAAACTTGCCACAAGAGCAGTATCTAAAGCCACAGGTCACACCGAAGAGGAAATCCAGAAAGACTTGGAAAAGACCGGGGACCTCGGTGAAACAGCACAGAGATTTCTAGAAAAGAGAGTTCAAGTTTCGTTTTTCCAAAAACCATTGACTGTTCAATCGGTCTATAAAACGCTTGATAAAATGGCAAAGGCAACGGGCCCCGGCGCCATGGATCAGAAAATAAACCTCTTGTCTGGTTTGTTGACTGATGCAACCCCTAAAGAAGCTAAGTACATCATAAGAACGGTTACTGGAAAGTTGAGGCTTGGAATAGCGGATATGACTGTTCTTGATGCGTTAGCTATTGCTTATGGTGGAGGAAAAGAGACTAGAGACGCCATAGAGAGAGCATACAACATCTCCTCCGATCTCGGTAGAGTTGCACAGACTGTTGCTGAAAAAGGAATTGAAGACATCCAAAAGTTTGAAGTCTCACTTGGGGAACCGATCAGACCGATGCTGGCTGAGCGGTTAAGTTCACCTAAAGAGATTCTTGAAAAACTTGGAGGAAAATGTATAGTCGAATACAAGTATGACGGTGAAAGAATACAAGCCCACAAAAAAGGAAGCAACGTTACTTTATTCTCTCGAAGACTGGAAAATATAACGGATCAATACCCTGACGCCGCTGAGTTAATTAAAGAGCACGTGAAGGCGGAAGAAGCCATAGTAGAAGCCGAATGCGTTGCCATAGATCAGGATACTGGCGAGATGAGGCCTTTCCAAGAGCTTATGCATCGAAGAAGGAAGTACGACATCAAAAAGTCGATTGAGGAATATCCAGTTTCATTATTTGTCTTCGATGTTTTATACGTCGATGACAGAGATCTAACCCTTGAAACCTACCCAGTTCGCCACAAAATTTTAGAAGGTATAATCGAAGAAAGCGACCGCGTTGCAAAAGCCAAGTACATAATCACCGATAATCCTGATGAGTTAGAAAATTTCTTTGAAGAAGCTATTGAAAATGGCTGCGAAGGACTAATCTGCAAATCGGTTAATGAAGACGCTTTGTACCAAGCCGGTGCAAGAGGTTGGTTATGGATAAAGTATAAACGAGACTACAAGAGCGAGATGAGAGATACCGTGGACCTAGTTATCGTAGGGGCGTTCCACGGGAGAGGAAAAAGGGCTGGAACATATGGGGCCCTACTCCTAGCCGCGTACAATGACGAGAAAGATACATTTGAGTCTGTGTCTAAGTGTGGATCCGGGTTCACAGATGAAGACCTTGAAAAGATTCCTAAGATGATGGAGACTCACAGAATACCTCATCGCCATCCAAGAGTAGACTCGAAGCTAGAAGCCGATGTATGGTTTGAACCGAAAGTTGTTATAGAAGCTATCGGGGCGGAAATCACCCTAAGCCCAATCCACTTGTGCGCCATGGACGTTATCAGAAAAGGAAGCGGATTAGCCATCAGGTTCCCAAGGTTTACGGGGAATTACCGACTAGATAAATCTGCGGAAGATGCGACAACGGTGAAGGAAATCATCGAGATGTATAAGAGTCAGCTTAAAAAGGTTCAGGCATGAATCTAGGCTTTTCATCATGGTTTCTTCACATTTTGTCTTGAACAGGTTCATGCTATGACCGCGAAGATCATCGAGGAACCGGCCTACAGGGAACGCGTGTATGTATTTCGCGACAGGTTTGAAGCTGGGAGGCTCCTGGCTGAGAAGCTCCGAGAATATGCGGGTAGAGGGAACGTTATCCTCTTGGCTGTGCCGGCAGGCGGGGTTCCAGTAGGCTATGTAGTCGCGAAGGAACTCAGCATCTTGATGGACGTAATCGTAGTCAGGAAAGTTGAGATACCGTGGAACACCGAAGCCGGATTCGGAGCCATAACATGGGACGGCGAAACAGTCCTGAACGAATATCTCGTTAGGCATCTAGGCCTAACGGAAGAACTGATCGTAGAATCAATCTCAGAGACGAGGAGGATCATCCGTGAGAGGATTAGAAAATTCAGGGGAGACAAACCCATGCCAGATTTGAGAAACAAGGTAGTCATACTCGTCGACGATGGTTTGGCCTCAGGTTTCACAATGCTGGCAGCAACGAAATCTGTGAGGAGGAAGAAACCAGAAAAGATTGTGATCGCTGTGCCGACGGCCCCCGTAGGTGCTCTTGCACTCCTCAGACCTGAAGTGGACGAGATTGTGTGCCTCAACATAAGAAGCGGACCTATATTCGCTGTCGCAGATGCCTACAAGAACTGGTACGACCTAACAGATGAAGAGGTTACTGAGATCCTCAAAAAGGTTGAGAAACTTCATACGGTTTAGCTTTGGCATGAAGTCGCTATCTGGTTTCCTCAACTATTCTTTTTGGTTGCTTGATCTGGAGCTTATCACGCTTTCACTCCATATTATCTCGTTAATATGAGCATTTGGGTTAACTATTTTCGTGGGTATAACGTGTTTTATGTTAACAAGGGTTAAAATTTTACGTCTTTTCGGGATCAAAAAAGACAAAAATTTGATGCTAGATGATGAAGGACAATAGTCTTGTATATAGTGAGGTAAATCTGAGCATAATAATAAGGATTATAATCGTTTTTTGACTGTTTAACCATGCAAAGGTGATAATGGATGTCATCAAGGTTTACTAAAGATTGGGAAACAGGCGGCAAAGGCATAAAATCCGTCTTGAGACCACAAGTTCCTCTCAGACAAAAGATTGAACTAGCCACGAGGCGGATTGAAGCCCAGATTCAATACATGGACGGAACATTAAATCGTCTAACAGAGAGGGATAAAGCCCTCTTCGCAAAGGTTGTGGACGCCTACTCGAAACATGATGTTCAGAGGGCGAACGTCTTCGCCAATGAACTTGCCGAACTACGAAAGATGGCCAGCTTTATGATGAACTCTAAACTAGCCCTAGAAAGGGTTGTTCTGAGACTTAGAACAGTATCGGAGCTCGGCAATGTTGCGGTGAGCTTGGCGCCAGCTGCGAAGGTCCTGCAAAGTGTCCGTTCAGGGGTCATTGGCGTATTACCGAACGCTGAACAGGAACTAGGCGAGATTGGAACAATGCTTAACGAGATAATAATCGAGGCTGGTATAAATGAAGGTGTGACCCCGGATTTCGAAGTTGCAAGTGAAGACGCGATGAAAATACTCAACGAAGCGGCGATGGTGGCGGAGCAGAGGGTAAAGGAAAAGTTCCCAGAGTTGCCTGCATTGAGAGCTGAGCACATTGGAGAGCCCGAATCCACGAATTATTGATAAACTTGGAGCGTTAAACAATGGTGGGCATATCATCTGAAAACGTTTCTCTGCTTATTGGCAAGCCTGCTAAAGACGAGCTACGCAGTGAGATCGGAAAGATTCTGTCTTTTATAATAGACTCGCCAGGACATGTAAGTAAGGTTCTCATAATGGATCACAATGGAGAATATAAGTGCCACCCATTTGACAGACTAGTTATCGACCATGATACTGTAATACTACTCTCAGAGATCGATAAAACAACTAAAACAGTATCTGAAAAGATACCGCTCCTGTGGCGAAAAAAGAAAGTCCTAGATAAACTTTTGAATGAAAACAAGATCTTACCAGAAATATATGAGAGCCTTTATGGAGAGTTCAGTGAAGCCTTAGAAAGATTGAAGGGTGACGCCCAAAGCGCAGTCAATGAACTCGAAAAACAGATCAGTAACTGTGAAGAAACGTTCAAAACGCTTCGTCTCGCTAAAACATATCTCGAGATCGAACATGAGATCGGTCGTGTCGAAGAAGAGGCTTACAAGGAATCTTTACGTATGATACTGAACGGATTAAAGGGCTTGGTTGAAAAGAAACAGCATCTTCAAGAAAAAAGAGATACCCTGTCTAACATACTCCTCGGCGAAGAGTTCATGATGGAGAGTTCTCCACTAGGAAAAGAAGAAGTCGAGAAAACGAAGAAAGCGGAGGTCTCTGAAGGGCAAGGAGCTCTAGCAACAAAACCATTAGAATCTGAGCCACAGATCACAGTTCACGTGAAGTAAATCCCCTTTTTTGCTCCTTTCCCTCACTAAATATCTGAGGAGGACCTTCATGCTGAGGAAAATTCATCGATCCGCATCATTCAATGATCTAATTCTTCAAACTCTTAGGGAATTGAGTAGACAATACTCAAAGCTAGAATTGATCGCTGTCAACTTGCGGAAGAGGGACAAAGATCTCTTTGAGATCTGCAAGTCATCTTTAGAGAGGGGTCAAAGGGAACGTGCCGTAATCTATGCCAATGAGATCGCCGAGATCAGAAAGACCCTCTCGGTCGTGACCAACACCAAGCTGGTATTGGAAAAGGCTATCACAAGGCTGGAGACAATTAAAGAGATCTGCCCTACAATGAACGAACTCAAAGGATTGTTTGGCGACGTCAAAAATGTGCTGAAATTACTGACGGACGCGATGCCTGTAATAAATCCGGAGATAGATGCACTGAACAATCTTGTTACTGAGATATTAAGCACGACTCAAGTTGGATCGACTCCGCCTATTGAACCAATAGTGATTAAGGACGCCTCCTCCGAAGCTATACTTCGAGAAGCTGCAGGAAAAGTTGAAGAAGATCTTATGAGAAAGATACCTGAACCACCGATGACTACAATTGCTTCTAGTCCAGGAAAAATTGCTAAGCCGATGATAGCTTTAACGACAGATGGGGCTGAAATTTATAAAGGTATGACAGAGAATCCATCTATCTTCAACAACCAGTATTCTCAGACTGATCTTAAAGATTCTGATTCGTTGCGAGAAGAACTGGTTCTGGATTATATCTACCGGCATAGAAGTGAGATGAATATAGCTCAATGTGCAGAAGAACTCGCTATGTCTCAAAACGAAGTGCTAAACATGTTGGATGTGTTAAGCGCCAAGGGAAAGATCAGAATTGAACGGTGAGAAGTCATGGGCGTCGCGGAAGAGCTGGAAGAAATGGCTATTAGATGCGCCCGCGAAGCCATCGAACTTGACAAACAGGGTAAAAGAGAGACGGCCATAACTGCCTACCAAAAAGCGATCGAAAACCTGATAAAACTGGTTCAAATCCAACCAGACTACCATTTAAACAAAATCTACATACAAAGAGTTAACATTTACAAGACTAGAATTAAGATTCTTCAAGGTCTCTGGCTCGAAGGCTCATCAGAAACTGGTGACGCTTCAGGGGCAGATGGTAACGTAGGAGGGAAGAACGCAAATATTGATGAGATGATCCTTAAGAAGGAAACAAACGTAAGATGGGAAGACGTCGTAGGACTTGAGGATGCCAAAAGGGCGCTCAGAGAATCCATTATTTATCCATCTTTAAGGCCTGACATATTTCCTCTAGGTTGGCCTAGGGGAATACTGCTCTTCGGTCCTCCAGGATGTGGGAAGACTCTGCTCGCCGCGGCGGTCGCGACTGAAATTAAAGCCACTTTTATGTCAGTCGACGCTGCATCTATAATGTCTAAATGGCTAGGTGAGGCTGAACGGAATGTCGCGAAATTATTTAACTTGGCCAGAAAATCTGCGACTGAATCGCCATCTATCATTTTTATCGATGAGTTAGATTCGTTGATGGGGGTCCATCATAATGAGGTTGGTGGAGAGACGAGAGTGCGTAATCAGTTCTTGAAGGAGATGGACGGAGTGATAGACAAAAAGAATAAAATTCACGTATACGTGGTGGGTGCAACAAACAAGCCTTGGGCTCTAGACTTACCGTTCATAAGGAGGTTCCAAAAAAGAATTTATGTCCCACCGCCCAACTACCAAGTCCGTCTACAAATATTCAAGCTCTATACTAAGGATCTAAGTTTATCGCCCGACATTGATGTGAAAGAATTGGCAGAGAAGACTGAAGGTTTTTCAGGAAGCGACATAATGGACATCTGCCAGTCTGCGCAGCTTAGAGTAAACGATGAACTCTTCGAGTCCGGTCTGGCTAACAATAAACAAGTTAAACCAAGATCTATAACGATGCAAGATTTCCTTGAAATCCTCAGCAGAAGAAGACCGAGCATCTCTCCCGACACATCAATTTTGTACGATAAGTGGCAGAGCACGTTTGGAGCCCTCTAGGAGGAATCCTTTATTCGATTACTTTTCTCTGTTTCTTATTAAATTGTATACTCCGCAAAGGAGAGTGGTCATAACCTATTGTTTATTTTTCTTCGGGCTCTCTTTCCTTCAAGGGCAAAGGAGGCGGTGTTGTAGCCATCGTCCAACCAATCCAGGCGACAACAAAAAGGAATAGGAACACAAAGATTAAAACTGGAATGATTAAAGCCCATTGACTGATGCTTCTCCCAAGGAACGTGGCATCATCTGGAGAAAGGAAAATAGCCCAAAAATACGCAAACATCGTGAGTACGCTTAAAACAAAGAGCAATCGTCCCTGATCAACATCCCGCATGGTTAATCCCTTTTTAAGTGTTAACTTAGATAAACTTAAAACTTTTAGGTATAAAAACTTCTTAGAGCAAACGATTTATCTCTGGTGAATGTTAATGTCGATTAATGAAGTTTCCGGAGAGTAGTCTGATGGAACGGGCTCTGATAACCTTAACATCCGCAGAGTCAAAGCGGTTAATAGGAAAGGGAATTGCCGACCTGCCAGAGGTCAAGAAGGCCTTCAAGGATGGCATCGTCTTCATCGCGACGAGCACCTCAACCGCCTATGTTGCCGAAGAACTTTTCAATAAGGCGATAGAGGAGAAAGGGTTCTTCACGGCTGGCGTCGTGGTCCCCAGGGGCATATGTGTCACCTCAGGAGATAGAAGGCTCAAATACATAGGCATAAGTAATGGTGCAGCTACTGACGTGACGCTGCCCGAGATGAGGGACAAGTGGCTCCCGGATATGGGACCTGATGATGTCTTCATCAAAGGTGCGAACGCTATCGACCCAACGGGCGTCGCCGCCATCTTCTTAGGAAACGAAAAAGGAAGGGGAACTGGAGGGACCATCGGCACAGCCTTGGGCTACATCAACGCTAGAGGTATCCCTCTCATAATTGCAGCTGGCTTAGAGAAGATGGTTCCGTGCTCGCTGGCTAACATCGCTCCGTGGGTGGGTGGACCATTGCGGTACTCCGCTGGACTGCCCTCGGGCATGATGCTCGTCAAAGGTAAGCTAATCACTGAGGTTGAAGCATTCAAGACGTTGACGGGAGTTGAGGCGATACCAATAGCCGCGGGCGGGATAAGCGGGGCTGAGGGATGCCACACCTTCATCCTCAGGGGGACAGCGGAGGAGGTGGACAACGCATGGGGGCTTTACAAGAGCGTCAAGGGTGAGCCGCCGCTCACCACAATAACTGAAAATTGCGATGATTGTGAGAGAGGATGCCAATTCAACATCGACCCCGACTTGAAGGCGCTGCGTAGGAGCTGTGGGCAGCTTGGCGGATACCGCTGAGGCGTTTACGGGGTTTTTCCAGCAGAGCACTTCTGTTAGGCGATGCAGTGATGCGTTACGCAAGTTTGGCGTCATATTCACCACAGAATCTTTGCCAGCGAGAATCGCTCCAACCTTGAACATTCTTCTTTAATTGACTGGCACATTGTAGTTGTTGTAAAACTTGTTTGACAAACGGGTTTACCGCATTTTTGACGGAGAGTATGCTTATTAAAATGGAATGATTACTGATTAAATAAGGAATTAGAGGGATTGTTTTGAATGATCAAGCGAATTTGAGTAAATGTGATGGCGAGAAGTTTTTTGAGAAGACATTGACAGATGTAGAAAGAGAAATCTACGTAGGGAGTTGGGAAATATCCAACGAGGAGCTGGGGCTTGATGGTAGGTGGAGGATCGAGAAACGTAGATTATGCGGCGGCCTTTCAGATTGTGTAGACATAGTTGAACTTGATAATGGACGTTTATCCTTTGTTGTCGTGCCAACCCGCGGTATGGGCATCTGGAAAGGTCAGTTTGAAGGTATCTATCTAGGTTGGGAGTCTCCTGTAAAGAATCTAGTTCATCCTCGTCACATTAACCTTGAGGCGCGCAACGGACTAGGTTGGCTCGAGGGTTTCAACGAATGGATCGTTCGATGCGGCCTTGAAAACTTTGGAGCACCCGGCCTCGACGTGACAGTTGACAACATGGGCAATAGGAAGAAAGCGATGTTGACGCTGCATGGAAAAGTTGCCAACATACCTGCAAGCAGCCTTAAGGCTAGGGTTGGGTTAGAGCCGCCTTATGAGTTAGGCGTTAACGGCGTTGTTTACGAGCGGTCGATGTTCGGTTCAAACCTGAAGTTGAATACTTCAATCACCACCACTCCGAATAGTAACTCAATCAAAATAGTAGATGTAACAGAGAATCTTCGATCCGTCTCTGACGAGATGCAATTATTATATCATTGTAATTACGGAGCACCCTTTTTGGAGGAAGGTGCCCGTTTTATTGCACCGATAAAGCGAGTAGCGCCTCGCGATTCTCGAGCTGCAGAAGACACTGATAAGTTTAATATTTTCAATCTGCCGAGAGCCGGATTTGTCGAGCAGGTTTATTTCTTTAAGCTTACCGGTGATGACGATGGACATACTTTGGTTATGTTGGTGAATAGGGATGAAACTAAAGCGGTTTCTATGTCTTTCTCGCTTAATGATCTCCCTTACTTTACTCTTTGGAAAAATACCAATTCGGTAGAGGAAGGTTACGTGGTAGGTCTGGAACCTGGAACCAGCTTCCCAAATACTAAAGCTTTTGAACGGAGGCAGAATCGTGTAGTTAAGCTGAGACCAAAGGAGAAGTATGAGTCTGAGATCACGTTGTCTGTGCATCTTGGCAAGGAAGAGGTGCAGAAGATAAAGGAGCGAATCGATGAACTTGAAGGGGAAGTTGAACCAGAAATATTTGATAAGCCCGTTAAAGGATTTTCGCTTTGATGAAAAGGTTTATTCCCAAGGGTAAGCTGTTCTTACGTTTTCTTTTCCTTGTATTTTGTACAGTATAGGCAATGGACATGGAGGTAAATGAATTTTGAGGGCCTCATTCGACATAGAGAAGAAACTTGAGATGATACTTCGTCTCTTGGAAAACCTTGCATCCGAATCGGCTAAAGGAGTTCCCATCATCGTGGAGGGAAGAAAAGACATAGAGGCTCTGAACAAATTGGAAATCAAAGGTACTATCATCGCGGCGAAAACTGAGGGAAAAAACCTTTTGGATGTGCTTAATGAGGTTGAAGAACACGGCAAGAATGAAGTAATCCTTCTCATGGATTTTGACCGAAGAGGTAGAGAGATGATGAAGTATTTAATGCAGTGTCTTGAAGAAATGAAAACTAAGCCTAACACGATCTTTTGGAAAGAGTTTTCAAGTCTTCTTAAAGGGGATATAAAAGATATAGAGGGTCTATCGACTTTCATTAAGACTTTAAAGAGGAAAGTCGGGAGAAATATAGAATAAGATATAAAGAACATTCCTTATTTATTAAAAGGATCAGTTAAAATTTGTGCGAAAATTGTTTGAGGTGAAAAATTGTCATCTTCACAAATGTTTACCGTTAAATATGTTATCCGTGCGGGTTTCGAAGTTGATGGAGTAGTTGAAAAACCAGATGTTGTAGGCGCGGTTTTCGGTCAAACTGAAGGTCTATTCGGTTCAGAGCTAGACTTAAGGGAGCTACAGAAATCTGGCAGAATTGGGAGAATAGAGATCGAGCTGGAGTCAAAGAAGGACAGGACGACTGGAAAAATAATCATACCCACAAGCTTAGACAGGGTTTCAACAGCAATCATCGCTGCAAGCATCGAGGCCATAGATAGGATCGGCCCATGCTCAGCCAGGATAACCTTGGAAAAAATTGAAGATGTGAGAGAGACGAAGAGAAAAACAATCATCGAAAGGTCGAAGGAAATCCTCCAGAAGTGGAACCTCGAAACGCGTCCGGAGACCGAGGAGATCTTCAGGGAAGTTTCTGAAACTTTGAGGGTTGCGAGGGTTGTCAGTTATGGACCGGAAAAGTTGACAGCTGGTCCCGATGTCGACTCTTCGAGTGAGATAATTTTAGTTGAGGGAAGAGCCGATGTTATAAACCTTCTGAAAAACGGATTTCAAAACGTCATTGCCTTAGAGGGAGCGAAGGTTCCGAATACCATAATTAAGTTGACAAAAGAAAAGGAGGTTACCGCGTTCCTAGATGGAGACCACGGTGGAGACCTGATTTTGAAGGAACTGTTGCAGGTAGCTAACGTCAAGTACGTTGCCAGAGCGCCGACGGGTAAGGAGGTAGAGGAACTAACTTCCCGAGAGATAGCTGAAGCTCTTCGGAATAAAGTGCCCATCGAAGAGATTAGAGCTAAGAAAAGACAAAAAGTCCTTGTTCCGAAGCAGATGGTTGACGCTGCGAAGGAGTTGAAGGGAACATTCGAGGCGGTTTTGTTTAACGGTAAAATGGAACAAGTTGGGAGGCTTCCAGTCAGCGAGTTGGCTGATAAGATTAAAGATTTTGAAGACATCGATACAGTGATCTTTGATGGCGTAATAACTCAGAGAATCGTGGATATTGCAGGCGAGAGAAACATCAAGTATCTTATTGCAGCCCGGGTTTCCGATGTGGTGAAGCAACCTCTAAATGTGCATTTATTAACATTCGATGAGATAATGAGCTAATCTTTATTCATAAAATCGAACAAGGTCGCTGATGATTTAGGAGGCAACAAATCTTCCTCTTTGATGTTGAAAAGGGATAGGATCCTCAACGAGGCTGGAATAACTTGATTTGTCACGTAATATTCAACATCTACTTCGTTGTACGAGGCTAAGAAATAGGGTTTTGCCCTCTCGTAAAGTCTCCCTGAACCGGTTACAATAACATAACCGATCTTATCGCCAACCGTCAGGTCCCAGCCTTCTTTTCTCAATAATTTAGCCGCCTCAACGTGGGGAGCCTTCACAGCGTACCCTTCAGCAGGTTTAGTCAGGGTTTTCCATATGATCAGATCTCTGTATGGGATCCTCCTTTCACGCAGATTTAAGATGAATTTATGCACAAATTTTACGGCCTTGCTTGGCGATCTCTCTTTCAATATCAGTTCTAGAACTTGCTCTTGTACATCTTTAGCTACCTCTGCCCAATCTCCCCTTACAACCTCTAAACCGACTATGTCCATCTGCCCATTCGGTAACAATCCACAGTAACGTTTTTTTGCTTCAGTGAATAAGATGCAGCTGTAAATTTTGTCAGGCTTTATTTCTAATCCAATTTTTTTCTCAATAATCTTGGAGAATTCTTCTACCTTTTCTTGGTCGTATGTTATGAAGACGCTGTCTGTGTCGCCATATATCACATCTAGCCCGTTGTTCTTTGCCGTTTCTATTGTATTCCGAATTATACTTCTTCCCCAAGCCGTTGTAGCCTCCGCTACTGGTTTGATGTACCAGCGAGCACCTATCCAGCCCGCATAGCCGTAAGAGGCATTAGTTATAACCTTGATAGCCTTCTGACGAGCATCTAAGACGCGGCATTCGATGCCTTTAGGATCCAAATTTCTCAACCTGCGTCTGATATCCTCCCTAGCCGCAATCAGGTTTGATAGTACTATGTTATAGAAGCCAGGGGGCTCCTTTCGGAATCTATGTTTAACCTCTGGTGCTAAGTTAACTCCTGATTGAGGCGTTGGTTCAGAGGGAGAAATATAAGTATCCGGCGAGACGTTCTGTTCAATCATGATGTTTGGATACATGGATTTGAAGTCGAGAACTGCGACATTCTCATGTATTCCAGGTCTGGGCGCCAGAACCTCGCCACCAACATAAGGTATGTAGGGTCTTTCTGTTCTCTCTGGTACGAGTTCACCCATTTTGTAAGCGTTTCGTGTTAGATACCATTCCACTCTGAAGCCAACCGCAGCCCTTCCAATCTGGTCCAGTGGCAATCCAACATGTTGGGACAATTGTGCAGCGAAGTCACCTAGTGCCTCAAAGATTCCCATTATGCATCTTGTGTTCTCTTTCGCGAATTTAAGAAGAATTGGGCGTTTATTCGGGTCGTCCCAATATTCTGGGAATTCTACATCTTCGATAATCGTGCGTTTCTCAAGTTTTATGACTCCCAAATAGTCTGCCATGTTTTCTAGAGTTTTCACTTTTATATCTGGGAATTCGTCCGCAAAATCGAGTAGGTCGATATTCGCACGTCCAGTGATTGATACGTGTCCATATACACTTGTATGGGGCTCGGTTCTCGCTCTATCAACATACAGATTAATGCCAAGACTT
>Ga0315310_10001071_pt1 | contig 17256 bp, 16 predicted proteins | sample TDP5_MG_FD_203630 | JGI IMG/M metagenome (GOLD analysis project Ga0315310, IMG submission 203630) | Freshwater sediment microbial communities from Lake Towuti, South Sulawesi, Indonesia - TDP5 | ecosystem: Environmental > Aquatic > Freshwater > Lake > Sediment | place: Indonesia: South Sulawesi... | reverse complement strand
GAAGGCAGGACCGCATGGTCTTGACATTGATGACAAAAGTGGCTTGGCTTATGTTGCATGTGATGTCGGGGCAGTGGTTACCGTTGATATCTCAGCAGGGCATGAAGAGGCTGTTGTGCAAATTGGAGGAGGACCTGATGTGTGTTGGCTTAACACTGAAAAGAATCGTTTCTACTGCGCTATAGGGAGACCAGGCGTGGTTGAAGTGATAGATACCCGAAAAATGATGATAGTTGAGAGAGTCGGTACAGAAGAAGGTGCACATACTTTCACGTTTGACAGGAAGAGACAAAGTCTCTACGTGTTTCTTCCTCAGAGTTGTCGTGCAAGTATTTACCAAGAAAAATAGTTCAAACGTATGCATTTACCTAACCTGTAATGAGTCGGCCCAGAACAGTAGACCTTTGTCTGCAATAACAACGCTGTGACAAGGATAGTTTTGCGAGTTTTTCTAACATCCACCATCCTTAGGACAGTCCTGGGACCGTCCCAAGCCCGCTAACACAACAGCTTCTAAGCATAATTCAAACCCTAATCCAACAAAACAGCCAAAAACAAGCTCCTTCAACTGCAAACGATACTAAACCAGCCTCAGAATCAAAAACGGTGGTAGCCCGGGAGAGATTCGAACTCTCGTCAGCGGGTCCAGAGCCCGCCATCCTTAGCCGCTAGACGACCGGGCTAACTACATGAATGGTTGAATCGCTCTAATAAATTTCACACACCCGGAACACCCACTCACAACATGACTGACTTACCTCACTTCCCTATAAGTGACCCCTCCCTCGCATGAGAGGCTCACACGAGCAGGCAGACGAGCCATGAAAACCTTTACAAACAGCAATGGAAAGTTATAAATCCTCAAAAACAAAAATAGAGTAGCCCGCACCTAAGAATTGCCACATTATTGTATAAATACAGTGGAGAGATGAAGTGACATGAGCACACACGCCGAAAACCTCAAACTCAGACTCATGACAATCGAACTCCTCAGAACAGCCAAAAAACAGTACACGTACCGAGAGCTGTCAACCAAGACAGGCTTGCCCGTGACAGTGTTGAGCCGATACGCAAAGGGTCACGTGCTGCCAAACGCCGAGAGAGCCCGCCTGCTCTGGCGAACACTTACAAAGATGGTGGGCTTGCATGTTGAGCTCCGCCGAAGAATCCAGTTCAACAACGAGGGGTATTTCGACAACACCTCAATCATAGGCGACTTCAACATACTCAGGCAGGCTGCACACCACGCTTTGGCGGTTTTCGCTGGCAGGAGAGTGACAAAGGTTCTCACAGCGGCTGTAGACGGCATACCGCTCTCCACCATGGTAGCCAACAACTTAGGCGTCAACTTGGTCATAGCCAAATGGACAAAGGAAGTCGGTGTTCCCTCCTTCCTCGAGGAAACCTACGTCTGGAAGGACTCAGGCGTGACCATGACTCTCTACGTGCCAAGAGACGCCCTCAAGAAGAGAGACAGCGTGCTCATAGTGGACGACATGATAAAAACTGGTGAAACCCAAGCCGCCCTCATCAATCTTGTCCGTAAGGCGAAGGCTGAGGTTTCGGGTCTCTACTCCCTTATAGCCGTGGGCGACGAGTGGCAGAAAAGGGTGAACCTGCCCAAAGACTGCCCCGTAGAGGTCGTGACCAAGCTCACCCTAACGTAACAGCCCTATCTCCTTACCCTTCTGCGAAGGTCTCTGCCAAACCGCAGCAACGCAGTCTCAAAGTTTATGAAAGACTTCCCAGCCAACTCGTTCTCAGCCCAGAATTCTTTCAACTCCCTCAGCGCCTTCTCCGGGCTTTCTTCACGAGTTATGCCCAACTCTTTAGCCGCCAGAATCACCAGTGGAGTGGGTTTGGGGTCTGCCTTGCTCCATACCCCTCTCAGTTCGCGCAGGAATATGCTGACCGTCACGGTTCCTATGCCTTTTCCTAGCTCTTTCAGTCGTCTCTCTAAGTCGGCTTTGTCTGAAGCCCTCCCGTGGAGAAGGTTTAGGCTTCCGCCGTACTTCGTGTTCAAGTTTCCCATGACCTCCAACAGTTTGTCGGCGGTTTTGTAGTCGTAGCGCGTGTAACTACCCTCATCCAATATCGCTACTAGTCCGTCCCAGCCTGTTTCAACAACTTTCTTGGGCGTCAAAACTCCGTGCTTCTCAAAGCACTTGTAGGTCTTCACAACCGAAGTCTCAGTTATGGGAGCTCCGAACAAGACCGACGCCAGGAACCACTTGAAAATCTCCTTGTCTTCGCGGCTCTTAACGTCAACGCCTAAAAGCTCTGAGTACCTTTGACCCCGATTTTCAACCAACGAAATCAAATCCTCTTTTTTCATGAGCCTCTCACACGAAATTCATAGATACAAGATAATATAAAAAGAGTTGAACGGAGGCTCCGCAAACGAGAACCATAAGGTGGAAGGACGGCGCAGTCATCACGATAGACCAAACAAAACTCCCCAACAAACTCGTTTTTCTGAAGATGCGAGACTGCAGCGAAGTGGCTTCAGCCATAAAAGAGATGAAGATACGGGGAGCACCCCTCATAGGCGTGGCAGCAGCCTACGGTTTGGCTCTCACCGCCTATCACTCAAAAGCCAAAAGCAAAAAAGAACTGATAGAGCAGATTGAGGCATCGGCTAACGTTCTGAGAAACACGAGACCAACAGGGGCAAATCTCTTCTGGGCTGTGGACCGCATCTTAGAGAAAACGAAGAGACCCTTAAGTTCGGTTGACGCAGTTGTGAAGGCTGTGGTTGAAGAGGCACAGAAGATAGCCGACGCAGACGCACAAAACAACAAGAGGATAGGCGAAAACGGGTCGAAACTAGTCAGAGATGGAGACGCAGTTCTCACTCACTGTAATGCTGGAGCCTTAGCCACGGTTGAATACGGCACGGCGCTAGCCGCGATTCGCACCGCATGGTCGCAGAACAAGAGAATCAGAGTCTATGTAACCGAGACCAGACCGAACCTGCAAGGCGCAAGGCTCACCGCCTATGAGCTGAAACGCGACGGCATCCCCGTTACGTTAGTCACGGACAGCGCTGTCGGCTACCTCATGTCAAAGCGGCTGGTCAATGAGGTTGTTGTGGGAGCGGACAGGGTTGTCAGAGACGCCGTCGTCAACAAGATTGGAACGTACACAATAGCCGTTTTGGCTCACGAACACGGGGTTCCCTTCTATGTGGCGGTCCCAACTTCCTCGTTCGACTTGGCACACACCTCGAAGGATGTGGTGATTGAAGAGAGAAGCTTGGAGGAAGTGACACATTTTGGCTCTGAGAGAATCGCTCCAAACGGCGTGAATGCGTTGAATCCAGCGTTTGACATCACCCCCCTAAAATACGTGAACTCTATCATCTGTGAAAAAGGCGTATTGACAGTGAGAGAATTTCAAGAGCTCACAGAGAAGCGAACAGAACCGAGATAATTGAAAGACACGTGAGCTCACAAACGTCTGATGTTCGTACTTTACTACAAAACTGATACACGATAGGGCTGATTGGTTGGGAGAGTTTAAATTTTGAATCGCGTGATAGCGTAGTTGGAAGGTCGTGAACTTGACGGAGTCGAGACTTGAGGGTAAGATGGGTCAGAGCGCAGAAATGAGGAAGGTAAGGGCTTTTCTCAGAGAGAAAGATGTTTTGATTTCTTCTTCTGAAGATGTGGAGGAGCTTTCTTCTCGGGGATACGGAGTGGCTGAAAACGGAAACCTTGTTCTAGCCTTTTTTGAAGCGCTCTTTCTATTGAGTAAGGGGATAGTCGAAGTTGAGGATGAGAAGACAGGCAGAAAAGTGAACTTTCAACGACTCCTAAAACAATATCAGTCTGTAGACGAAGACGCTTGGGTCAAATACCTAATTTACCGCGACTTAAGAAGCCGCGGATACGTGACCCGTGAAGGATTCGGCTTGGGTATAGACTTCCGAGTTTACGAGCGAGGCGAGTATGGAACAGCAACAGCCACATACTTGGTGTTTGGCATTCAGGAAGGGCAACCCGTGTCCGTAGAAGAACTGGTCAGAGCCATGAAACACGTTCAAGGGCTGAAGAAACGGCTGGTTCTTGCAGTGTTGAACAGAAGAGGCGAGGTCGTCTATTACTCACTCTCGCAACTAACCACGAAGTGAAAGAGGCTGATAACGTGAAAGCGTTCAAACCAGTTCGAGGGATGAGGGATTTTCTGCCAGAAGACGCATTTAAAATGAGATACGCTGAGCAAGTGTCACGAGAAATCGCTCGACTCTACGGCTACGAAGAAGTCATAACCCCAGTGCTGGAGTCACACGACCTCTTAGCAGCCAAAGCGGGCGAAGAGATTCGTCTTCGCATGTACGCATTCACCGACATGGGCGGTCGAAAGGTGGCGCTCAGACCCGAGTTCACGCCCTCCATAGCCCGACTCGTGGCGACCAAGCTGAGAAACGCTCCCAAACCGCTGAAGCTGTTCTGTGTTGGAAGCCTCTATCGCTACGATGAACCACAGCAGGGGCGTTTTCGAGAGTTTTGGCAGGCAAACTATGAGCTTATGGGTTCAAGTAGACCTGAGGCTGACGCTGAAATTTTGACAATTACCGACAACCTGCTGCAGAGGTTGGGCGTTCGTAACTATTGGTTCAAGATTGGGCACATGGGTGTTCTGCGTGGAATCTTGGGTCAAGAGGAAGTGGCTGAAGAACAGCAAAACCGAATCCTCCACTTACTCGACACCAAACGATGGGACGAAGCCCTAAAACTCATAGAGGAACTCAACGTTTCAAATCGATGCATAACGACTGTGAAAGAGATTTTCGAAACCAAGGGAAAAAACGCTTCTCAGGTTCTGGAGAAAGCGAAGAAAAATGTTCAAGGCTATGAGAATGCTGTGATTGCCTTGGAAAATCTGAGAGACATTCTTGATTTAGCAAGAAATAGTGGTGTCAAGTTTAAGACATTGATTGAGATGGGATACGCTCGCGGGTTAGAATATTACACTGGAATGATATTTGAGCCGTATGCTCCAGAACTCGATATAGCCTTGGGAGGCGGGGGACGCTATGACAGACTCATCGAACTGTTTGGCGGAGAGCCCACGCCAGCTGTTGGTGTGGCTCAGGGCGTAGACCGCATCGTCTTAGCCACAGAAAAGCAGAAGGCCGCTCTGAAGGCTCCTGAGGAGAAACGCGTGATAGTTGTTCCTCTAAGCAGAGACATGCTGGCAGAGGCTTTCAAAATCTCATCCCTAATCAGAGCGAAGGGAATACTCACTGAGACAGAGATGCTTGGGCGTTCAGCTTCCAAAGTGTTGTCGCATGCTGACAAGAGAGGATTCGACTACGCCCTCCTGGTGGGGGCACAAGAGGTCAAGAGCGGAAAAATCGTACTGCGAGACATGAAAAAACGAGAACAAAAAACAGTGAAAATCGGAGACGTTTTGAAAGAAATCATGAAAAAAGAGCGCTAGACACTTCATCAAAACCACCGCATAGCCTTCGAATATGGTAGACGTTTTCTCATAGCGAAACAGCAAAAACAAACAATCAAAACTCAACCACAGATCGCCTGTAAATCACCCACAAATGACCTAAAAAAACACCTCAAACCCATGTCAGGCACAACCCAGAACGCAAACAGAAACCAAAACAAAACCAAAGACACAAACAAAAAACGCAGCCCCACCACAACAAAAATTTTCTCTCACCCCCCTAGACGAGCCTATACCCGTCTCTCTGTCTCTAAGCGCCTATTTGACGCCTAATAGAGGGGCTAGGTCAACTGTGCGCACACCCATAAAGAAAAATTATTTTTCTTCTTCTTTTTCTAGTTCCATAACTATTGGACCTTTGTAGCCGCAGTCTTGGCAGACATACTGCTCAGGCAGCAGCCATATGTCAAAGCGGCTCGATAACCTAAGCTTCGGGCTTCCACATCTGGGACAGAGCTTCGGTTTTGGGCTTCTGTGCTGCAATTTTTTGACTACTTCTCGTAGGTTTCGAAGTATGCTCATCGGGTTTTGTGTGGCTCCTTGTGCGCTGTGTCATTGGATCTCTATGTTTTCTTGTGGATAGCCCAGTTGAAGCAGGTACGCTTGAACCTTCTCTCTGTGGTCGCCCTGGAGCAGTATCTGACCGTTCTTGGCTGTTCCCCCGCAGGCGCAGTAGGCTTTCATTCTTTGGGCTAGCCTGCCTATGTCCGTGTCCTTGTCGTTTATGCCGTCGATTATGGTCACTGCCTTGCCGAATTTTCTCGTTTCTAAGCGAACCTTGATGCGTTGTTGTTCTTTGCTGATTTCTCCGCAGACGCAGATGTCTTTTGGCAGTCCGCACGTTGGGCAGATTTCAGGCATTGTTCTCAAATGGAGTGTTAGAATCTGGAACTATTTAAGAGTAGTCATTGTTTGAGTTGAAAAGAAAAAAAATTTTCGGGCGTAGCCTAGAGGGGGGTCTAATAGGCGGTGTGAACGGGTATCGTTTTGGGTTGTGTTGGTTGAATGGGCGTTGAATTGGGCTCTGTTTGGTCGGCGCATTTTCGGCACGTGAAGCAGTAGGAATGAAGTGTTAAATTGCTGCTGGTTGCTAGGTAGTGTGGGTGAACGGGTTTGGATGAGGAAAAGATCAGCAGTGTCTTGAAGGGTAACACGCTTCGAGTTTACTGGCACGTTTTGCGGTCTAGTGGCGCAGCGGTTGGGGTTAGGGACACTCAGCGGGCTCTCGGGTTCTCCAGCCCAGCCTTGGCTTCTTATCACCTTGACAAGCTGGCTGAGTTAGGCTTGGTGGAGAAGGAGCCCACCGGTGAGTATCGCCTAGTCAAGGCTGTCAACGTGGGCGTGCTGAAACAGTTTGTGCGCTTCGGAACCTTTGTCTTACCCCGCTACTTCCTGTATGCCACCATGTTTACGACTCTGCTAGCTTTCTTTCTAACCCAGTTTAGGCAAGCTAACTTCTACAGCGTTTTCGCCTTGATCTTTGGGTTGTTGGGCACAGCAATCTTATGGTATGAGACGGCTAGGGCTTGGAGTCAAAGACCATAACACAGATTGACCAGCAGCCTCCAAACTCGGAAAGACGCAGACAGTTGAGTAAAAAAATGGGGTGGGTAGGGGTTAGTCGCTTGGAAGGATAACTGTTGCTTCAGCCTTCAGCACTGGTCTGAGGTTTCCACTCTGGCTAATCGCTATCCACTCAGCGGTCACGTCGATGAGCAGTATGATTGTTTCGCCATCTTCTATCTCGAAATGAACGATGATGTCCATGTGCTCTGGAGGAACTCTTACTTCCTCCCAGTCGACTGCTCCAACACGTTTCGCTATGGCTTCCTCGATTCCAAGTCGAATCTTAGTGAAGTTTCCAGAGTCAACTTCAACCGTGGCGATGTCTCTTGTTACGTTGACTAGTTCCAGCAGATTGACTGTGACGTTGGGTTCGCCCGTTACGAAGGGAGGCGCTATTTCAACCCAACTTTCTTCACCATTTTCTTCCCTTTGCAGTGACAGACTGGAGATAGTCACGTTTAGATACTCTAACTCTACTGGAGCGTCGGTCAACATGACCTTCAATGTACCCTTATGCGAGAGAAAGCCAGGCAGTTTTAAGCCAGACATCGAGACCGCAGCGATGATTAAGACAGCCACTAGAATGCCTGCAGCACCGAAGATTCCGACTTTTCTCATAGCCATACGCAAACTCACCTAACTCAAAAGAAAGGGCGAACGGCGATTTAATGCAACACTTTTGAACGGTTTGTTCAAGAAGTTGAACAACGCTTTGTGATGAAGGCATAGTTCATTCTGCAAAATGTTTCAGAATTGATTTTGTCTGTCTCTTGGTCCCAGCCAAGTATTCTATCATTGTTTCGTCTAGGTCTAGCCACTTTGTTAAGCCCGCCGCCATCTCTACGTTGTTTACGAAGATTGTATTGGCAGGTATTTCACTTGTATCTCCTTCGCTTCTTGAAAGTCTTTGTCTGTAGTCAACAGTAGGGCTTTCTCTCTCACACACAAGGCTAAGGCGAAGCAATCTGCTAAGGACAACAAACGCTTGTACTGGCTCTTGTAGATACCGACCTCTCTGGCTAACGAGGCATCGGCTGACGCAACCACCAAATTAGAGTTTACAACTCTAAAATACCACGTGTCAGCCGTCTCTCGACCAATCTTGTCCACTGCCTTGTAGTATAACTCTGCCAGGTTTACGGCTGACGTGTAGGCCTTAGCCGTTCCGCGAGAGATTTCATTCACACAACTGCTTAGACGTTCATCACCTAAGAGAAGGAGAGTCAAAGCGCCGGCATCGAAGACATACGCTTTCATGCCTTGGCCTCTTCATCATGCTCTTCCTCAAGTTCTTTAATTCCCTTCAAGAGTTTCTCCTTGTGCTCCGCGCCCAGGCCGTGAAGAGCCTTAATATCTGTCAAGGGAACAATCACCAATACTCCACCCTGCTCTATGATGCGAACTTTGTCCCCCTCCTTGAGCCCATACTTGCGCCTAATCTCGCTCGGAATAGTCATCAGCCCCTTTTTGGAAACCGTTGCTAAGTAACTCACGTATATCGCCAAGAATATCATCCTAATCTTAGAATTTAAGACTTTTGCTAAGTAACGCTTAGAAAGCAGCCTTAAGAACAGCCTTCGCCTGTTTCTTGGTTCCCGCAAGATACTCTATCATTGCTTCATCCAAATCCAGCCACTTCACAAGCCCAGCCGCCATCTCAGCATCTTCTTCGAATATGATGCGTAGGTAGGGCAGAATCTCCTTCGTTGCTCCTCTCGCCGATATGTGGCATCGTCTCTTTATCTTCAACCCTATCTCCCTCTGCATCTGCCGCTCACTCCTCGTCTTAGACAACATTCGTATGCGCTCTGGAAACCGTAAAGGCACAAATCCAGCGGGTTGAGTCTTCTCCCTCGCCATCGCCACGCCAGCCGTCATGAAGTCAACCACGTAGCGCATCAGACTCCAATCCTGCGAAACCCTAATCCTGCCCCTGTACAAGTCGGCTGTAGCCAAAGAACCCATAGCCTTCGACAAGTCACTTGGCTCACGCAAGTGATAGGGCAGGTTCTCGTAAATCCACTCGAAGAGCATGTCAGGGTCAACGTCAGCCATGTCCACAGCCCGCTTAACATCCACGCAACTCCTCCCATAAAAAATCAAACGCAAAACATTAAAAATGGCGTCTTTGCGGTCACGGTAAGCCAGCCAAGAAACGTCCTCGTAGGATAGTCTCTTCTTGCCCTGAGCCAGAGCCTGCAAATCATTCACAGCCGACCGCACGTCGCCCTCACTGCGCTGCGCAACAAACTTCAGGGCAGCCTCATCAGCCTCAATGCCCTCACGCAAACAAATGCGCTTCAAGTGCTTCATGACCTCGCCCGCTGGTGGCTTCTTGAACTCGATGAGAAGACAGTAAAAACGCAGAGACGCCAGCCTTGGGTCGTAGGCGTTGTTAGCTATTAAGACGATTGGGCACTGAGCCGCCTTAACAACAGCCGTAATTGCGCCCACTCCACCCCTATCCTCCCTACCCGTGATCCCGTCCAACTCGTCAAACAAAATCAGCCGCTTCTTCCCAAACAAAGTCCCATACTGAGAGGCTAAACCAGCAAAACGCTGCACAGCCTCCTCAGTCCGGTAGTCGCTGGCGTTCTTCTCCACCAACTCCATGTCCAAGTCACTAGCCAAAGCCTCGACACTCACGGTTTTTCCGATGCCGGGCGGACCATAAAGGAAGGTAGCACGCCTTTTGGGAACGCCCTTATCCCATGACTTGACCCAGTCAACGAGCTTATCCTTAGCCTCTTCGTTGCCAACCACGTCAGCCAAGGTCTTAGGCTTGTGCTTCACGGTCCAAGCCGCAAACATCACTCAGCCACTCAACCGCTTCACTTCAGAGAGGCACCTGCCTCAACCAAGCGGGCTAACAGGGCGCTCAACTGAACCTCCTCGTCCGCCCCTTGAACAAGCCGAAAATCAACCTCACCAATAACATCTGCTAACTTAATCTTCCAGGGTTCAGGGACTTCTTTCATGCGGAAGATCTCGATGTGAATCTGCCGGATGATGTCGCTTCCAGCCACCCCGTACTTCAGAATCATGTCGCGCAGTTTGTCTCGGGCTCCGACGAAGTCGCCCTTCATAGCCAAACCCAGCATGCCACGCACATCGGCTGGATTCGCCCGTCCAATGACAGAGTAAACAATTTCTTCATCGATAGGCTTGCCCATGGAGGCGGCTGCCTGCAACGTGTTGATAGCCCGTCGGAGGTCTCCGCCACAGACCTCGAAGACGGCGTTGAGCCCCTCGTCCAGCAACCTGATGCCCTCAGCCTTAGCGATGCGCTTCAAGTAGGCGTCGTGGTCCTCACGAGGCAGATAAGTAAACCTGAAGGGTGCACAGCGAGACTGAATCGGCTCGATGACCTTGCCGCTGTAGTTGGCTATCAGAATGAAACGGCATGTTTCTGTAAAGCGCTCCATGGTCCGCCTCAACGCCTGCTGGGCGTCGCCAGTCATGTTGTCAGCCTCGTCCAGAATCATAATCTTAAACGGAATCTCGCCTATGGTTCGGATGCGAGCAAAAGTCTTCACAGTTTCTCTCACGACGTTTATGCCTCGTTCGTCACTGGCGTTCAACTCCATCAGGTGCTCACGATAGACGTCGCCGTAGAGGTCGTGAGCAAGGCAGAGAGCAGCTGTTGTCTTGCCCGTGCCAGGCGGACCGGCAAAGATGCAGTGAGGAATGTTACGAGCTTCGACAAAACTCTTCAATCGATTAACGATTTCTTTCTGGTTCACCATGTCGCCAAGCGACTTCGGACGATACTTCTCAGCCCACATCTCGAAACCCAAGTGGCTTTGTGCCTCCTTCGCAACACTGACGCTATTTATGAATCGGGGAACTGCCATAAAACACTATTTGCAGACAGAAAACGGGCAGTGAAACCCCTACTTAGCGGTACCCACCAATAGATATGGGAGAGAATCTGTTTTTAGCCGAGGATTCTCTCTATGGCGTCTGCTTCGGCTTCTTCCACCAGTGGGATGCCAGTGACTTTTGCGGCTCTCTCAGTCAACGCCACTAGGTCGTTTCTGTTGATGAGGTCGAGTTTCCACTTGCGGTTTCCAGCCAACAGCTGCATCAAGCCCACTCTTATCCTCTCGTACAGGTAGGTGTAAAGTCCAACCGCTTCCCATGGGATTTCCTTGAACCTTTCGCCGTACTGCTGCTTCAGCTGGGTTGCGCCTATGAAGAACTTGTCTGGAGTTGTGCCGTAGCGGTCCGCGAAGGTCCTCGCCAGCCTGCCCTCCTTGGCTAACTGGGTGAAGTAAGACGACTTCATCGTCGCTGTTAATGGCGAGCGACCCATCAAAACCGCCTTCACGAGGGGTCCGTCTCCGAAGTTACTCAAGGCGATTGCCTTGAAAATCTGGGTCTCGACGATGAAGCCTCCAGCCATGAGGAGGTCTGGCACGAATTTGCCCTTTTTCTTGAGGAGTTGGGCGCACTTTAACACCTGTGCTTCCAAGTAGACCGTGGGTGTGCTCATCTCGTCCATCATGGGGACGGGGCTCATGCCTGTTCCTCCGCCCGCTCCGTCGAATGTCACTGCCTCAACCTTGGCTTCTGAAGCCATCTTCATTGTGTAGGCTACGGCTGAGGGTCTGTAGGCGCCTGTTTTGAGGGTGACGTGTTTTGCTCCCTGTTTTCTTAGCCATTCGATGTCCTCTACGAAGGTTTTTTCTTTCGGCAAGCCCACTCTGCTGTGGCGTTCGAATGATTTGAACACGCCTTCCTTGAAGGCTTCTTGCACGGCTGGGTCTTCTGGGTCTGGGATGACTATGTAGCCTCTCTGCTTGAGGGTTATGGCTTTTTCGAGGTTGGGTATGCGCACTTCGCCGCCTATGGCCTTGGCGCCTTGTCCCCACTTGCGTTCGATCACGTTTACCTCCAGTTTGCTTATGGCGTAGACGTCTACGCCTAGGCGCTGGTCTTCCACGTTTGTTTGGACAACTACGTCGCCGTGTTTTCCGTCCCAGAACTTACGGAACGTGTCGATTCTGCGTTTGAGTTCTTTGCTGTATGTGACCTTGCCGCCTTCGATTTTGGATTCCATGTCCATGCCGCAGACGTTTTCGCCGATTGTGATGATGGCGCCTGATAGGGCGGCGCCTATGGCTAGTCCGTCCCAGTTGAGTCGGGCCACTTCGGTTGAGCCGAACGCTCCTGTTAGGATAGGGACTTTGAGTGGTATACCTGCCACTTTTGTTTCTACGTTTACGTTTTCGAACAGGGCTAGGTCTGAGTCGGGTTGTATGCCTTCCACTTCAAAGAGGCTGGATTGTATGTTGAAGTCGCTCCAGTCGAGACGGAAGTCTTTGAGTGCGCCAGCTGTGCTGAAGCCGAACTGGACGGGTTCGGGGTATAGGGCCTCTCTTCCGCGGAAAGCTGAAAGTGAGATCTCGCATAGGATTGGGCAGTCTCGGATGCATATGGGGCACATGCCGCTTGTGGGGCTGACGTCTTTGACTCGGGTTGTTGTTCCCGTGGTGGATTTGCCGTTCAAGTACGCGCTGTTCTTGGTTACTCTTTCACTCAACTCTCGTCCACACCTTTACGTTTGTAAACCTCACGTATGAGGGATAACCGCTAACGCTTTTAAAGATTACGTAAGACAAACCAATTCATGGTTTCAGCAACGACAAGCCATAAAACTGGAGACAACTAACAGTCTTATAACGGTGAGAACCTCAACCTTGCCGTATGTCGCCGCTGAAGATATATCAACAGCTTATCGTGAATCCCTCGATAAAGTTGTCAATGCACCAGAGCATCATCTGTTTTGTCTTACTACCGAAATTTCTAAGCCCATTCTGGAGAGAATTGACGAAGAAGTTGATGTCATTGAATCCGAGGTAAAAGTTAGAAAGAACGAGTATAAACTGAAAACATACAAGTTAGAAGGATTAAATATTGATAAAAAGATTCACCGAAATTTCAAAGAGTTCCTCTTATACATAGACAAAAATGGTAGAGAGTGGTTTGGCAAAGACAAAATCGCAGATCGAATTTACGAGTTGGAAGAAGGAACATATCACAGAGACCTCTATAGAGAGAGAAGTAAAGACAATAAGAAACAGTTGGATTATCTTCTGGAACACCTTGTAAATGGGAAAGTTAGAGGAAAGCATAACGTTCTGCTCTGTATGGTGTTTGACGCGAACAGGGATATATGCAATCCTAATGCTCCCTGTCTCGTGTCTATTGACTTCAAACCAGAAGTTAAATTAAACAAACTACATTTAATCGCAGCTTGGAGAGCTCAATTTTTTAATACCAAAGCCTATGGCAACTTCCTCTCTCTGGCCAGGTTATTGAGAAAAGTTTGCAAAGACAAGGGTTTTCAGCCTGGAAGCTTGATTTCAATAGCTCATAAGGCGATTTTGGAAAATGGAGTAAACGATAAGCGTCTTCTTAAGAAACTAAAGGAAACATAAGTTGCTGCGGTACAGATCATTAAGAATTTTGCTGAAACGCGTTCTTTATAATCAGATTCTCGAGAAAATCCGTTCTCTGCATTAGCTTACCTATTTGGCGCCCTCTATTAGAGGGGCTAGATCTGCTGTGCACACACACATACACAAATCTTGTTTCCACACCTCTGTTTCTACTACTAACTTTAAATCTGAAAAATGCGATTGTCTTTCTGGAACGCTTCTTACCTAAAAGAGAGGGAGTTTCAGATTTGACCGCAAAATCATTCACGCCCATCAAGGACGTCGACTTCGTGTTCGAGAACTCTTCAGTCAAAGTCCTCATCAACCGCAACTGCCCAGAAATCCAACTCGCGGGCTTGAAGGTCGGATCCTTCGAGGAGGGAAGAGAATACGAGGTCACCTATTGGGTGGCGCACGAGCTAGAACGCGCAGGCGTAGCCAGATTCAGGGAAGAAGACACATTAGACGCGGTCAAGCTACACAAGATATTCTGGAAAGAGAGCATCCAACAGGCTAGACAGGTTTCATCGCTGGAAAACAACTTCTACCCGAGGCTGAGGCGCTACTTAGCCAGCCTAAAACGAGGAGCCATAAGCAACCCCGAAAAAATGAAGGATTATGAGAAAGTCACACGCCTAAGCCATGACATAGTCAACTGCCGCCTCCGAAAAATCGTTTCACTCGCCTCGTCGCCACCACAAACAAACCAAACCCTAAAAGACCTAGCCCAAGAGGAGCGCATCCTCTACCAACGGCTTCACACAATAATAAACGAGTGGAAATCAAAAATCCTCAAGGTGGTGGACGAGGCTTGACCGAAGAAGCCATCGTAGCCGACCCTCAGCAGCGCTTCCAAGACTTCCTTAAATCCGAGAAATACCGCAAGCGCATTTCGCAGATGGCTGTATCGGGCACAACCTCCCTACTCGTAGACTTTGAAGAACTCCTAACGGCAGACTCAGCCCTAGCCGAGAGCATAGTCGAGAAACCAGACGAGTACCTAGCCCACGCAAACCGCGCAGCCTACGCCCAACTCCAGATAGAGGCACCCGAATACGCAGCCGAAGTCGAAGGCGTCACAATCCAACTCAAAGGCCTGCCAGAAACAACACCGCTCCGCCTCTTAGGCTCGAAACACATCGGAAAACTCGTCATGGTCGAAGGCATAATCGTACGCTCCACACAGGTTCGCCCCATGGTTGTCAGAGGAGCCTTCAGATGCAAAGGATGCGGAACAATCACCTACATCGAACAAACCACACCCTTCCTACGACAACCAGTCACCTGCACAGACCCAGCCTGCAGACGCAAAGGCATATTCGACTTCGTCCAAGAAGAATCCACCTTCATAGACTCCCAAGACATACGCATCCAAGAACGCCCAGAAGACCTACCGCCGGGGCAGCTTCCACGCTGGCTGAACATCAGAATCTATGGCAGAGACCTCGTTGACGTCGCCAGACCAGGCGACCACGTGGCAATCGTGGGAGCAGTACGCGCAGCAGCCCCGACAATGCCCAGAGTCGGAAAACTCCGAGTTTTCAGAATGCACTTGGACGCTAACTACATCGACGTCCTTAGCAAGGAACCCGAAACCGTCCTCACCTCCCCAGAAGAAGAGAAACAGATTCTGGAGTTGGCTCACGACCCATGGGTGCACCGCAACATCATACGCTCCATCGCACCCTCAATCTACGGCTACGAACACATCAAGGAATCCATAATGTACCTTCTCTTCGGAGGAGTGCCCAAACAACTCCCAGACATAGCCATAAGAGGAGACATGAACGTCCTCCTCATAGGCGACCCAGGCACAGCAAAATCACAACTCCTCCAATACGTAGCCCGAATAGCCCCACGAGGCTTATACACGTCTGGAAGAGGAACAACGGCAGCGGGTCTAACCGCAGCCGTCCTCCGCGAAAGAGGGGGAGGAATGACCCTCGAGGCAGGAGCCCTCGTTTTAGCCGATAAAGGAGTCGCCTGCATCGACGAAATCGACAAGATGAGACCAGAAGACAGAGTGGCCATACACGAGGCTATGGAGCAACACACGGTTTCCGTGGCTAAAGGAGGCATAGTAGCCACACTAAACGCACGAACAGCACTCCTAGCAGCGGCAAACCCCGCCCTAGGTAGGTATGAACCCTACCGCACGGTCGCAGAAAACGTACCCCTCCCAGTCACCATTCTCTCCAGGTTCGACCTCATCTTCGTCTTGAGAGACGTGCCAGAGAAGGAGGCAGACACCAAAATGACGGAGCACATCCTCGACATACACAGGAAGGGCGCGGCACCAGTCGAGCCGCCTATCTCGGCTCTACTCCTTCGCAAGTACATAAGCTACGCGAAGAACATCAAGCCAATCTTAACGGAGGATGCACTACAGCGACTCAAAGACTTCTATTTGGAGATGCGCTCAGCCAGCGAAACCGAAGGCACCCCGATAGCCATAACAGCACGTCAACTCGAATCTCTCGTCAGAGTAGCGGAGGCGAGAGCCCGCGTAGCCTTCAGAAAGGAGATTCTGGCCGAAGACGCGGAAGCCGCAATCACAATAATGAAGAGGTCGCTGGCAGAGGTTGGAATCGACCTGACGTCTCGCAAACTAGACATAGACCTAATCATGACGGGCAAGCCCAAGAGCGTGAGAGACAAACTCCAAGTCATACTCGGCTCAATCGTTGAGATGGAGAAAGAAACGGGTATGGTGGAGAAGTCGGCACTGCTAGAAAAGCTGGCGACCGAACACGAGGTCAACGCCGCAGAAGCCGAGAGGCTCATAGGACAGTTGATTAGAGAGGGCACCATATACGAGCCCAGAGAAGGCTACCTCAAAAAGACCTAGCTAACTCACAGAAAGGCGCAAACCCTTTGAAAATCGAAGAGTTATCGGTGCCAGAAGCCGCCAAACAAGTCATAATCAACTCGGGTATAACGGAGCTTTATCCGCCACAGGAGGAAGCCATCAAAGCTGGAGCCCTTGAAGGCAGAAACTTGGTTTTGGCGAGTCCTACAGCCTCGGGCAAGACTTTGGTTGCTGAGCTCTGCGCCCTCAAGCATATACTTGAGAAGGGTGGAAAAGTCCTCTACCTAACGCCTCTGAGGGCTTTAGCCAACGAAAAATTCGAGGAGTTCAAGAAGTACGCGAGTGTCAAGAAGGCGAGTGGGAGACAGATCCGAGTTGGCATCAGCACCGGCGATTTCGACAGCAGCGACCCTTGGCTAGAGCGATACGACATAATTATCACCACAAACGAGAAGGCGGATTCGTTGCTCAGGCACAGAGCCCGCTGGATGGATGAAATCTCCCTGATAGTTGCTGATGAGGTTCACTTACTCAACGACGCTGAGCGAGGACCCACACTTGAAGTTGTGCTTGCGAGGCTCATGCAAGTCAACCCCGAAGCGCAACTGTTAGCCCTGAGTGCCACGGTTAAGAACGCTGACGAGGCTGCTGAATGGTTGAAGGCTGATTCAGTCACAACTGAGTGGCGACCAGTGGTGCTGAAGGAGGGTGTTTTACTTCAAAACGACATACAGTTCAAGGACGGAGGTGCCTACAAAATCGAGAAGCAGTCGGCGAATCCAGCCATAAACCTCGCCCTACACATTCTGAAAACTGGCGGGCAGGCGCTGATTTTTGCGGCGACTAGGAAGAACTCTGTTGGTTTGGCTAAGAGGGCGTCTGGAGAGTTGGAGGCGCTTCTTTCTAAGCCCATGAAACGCTCGTTGGAGAGATTAGGTGAGGAGATTGTTGCCACGGGTGAGAGAACGCGGA
>Ga0315310_10001070_pt1 | contig 17258 bp, 19 predicted proteins | sample TDP5_MG_FD_203630 | JGI IMG/M metagenome (GOLD analysis project Ga0315310, IMG submission 203630) | Freshwater sediment microbial communities from Lake Towuti, South Sulawesi, Indonesia - TDP5 | ecosystem: Environmental > Aquatic > Freshwater > Lake > Sediment | place: Indonesia: South Sulawesi... | reverse complement strand
TCCAATCTTCCCTTTTGCAACCATTTAGTTTGGAAGGCTAAAGAGTTTTCCATGGCGGTGCATGAGCGATTATGAAGTGAAAGTTTGGAGGCGTCTAAAAGGCTCATTACAAGAACTGGTTAGGCCGATGGCCTAAGCTTCTCCACGGGTAGATTATGACGCCGTAGAGACATGGCGAAGCCTATTTTTCTACAACAGCTTAAATTCCCGTAATCATCAAACATATCAAAATCGGGCGAGGCAATTTGACAGAGATAATTGAGTGTGTGCCTAATTTCAGCACATCTGATCCCAAAGTCGTTGAGGCGATTCTGAAAAAGATACGCGAAGTGAGGGACACGTATCTTTTGGATCACTCATTTGACGACTATTACAACCGACTCGTCGTTTCATTTGTGGGTAACAGGGAATCCGTTGTCCGAGCCGCACTGGAATCTGCCACAAAAGCCATAAAACTCATAGACATGAAAAAGCACAAGGGTCAGCACCCTCGAATCGGCGCAGTTGACGTTGTACCATTCATCCCAGTCAAGAACGTAACTCTCGAAGACTGTGTTGTAGCAGCGAAGAAGTTCGGAAAGGCATTGGCTGAGAGAACCAAGGTTCCCGTATACTTGTACGCGGCTGCAGCGTCAAAACCTGAAAGAAGCGACCTAGACTGGATACGCAAAGGCGATTACGAAAAGCTGAGAAAGATGATGAAGGAGCCCGATAGGAAACCTGACTTTGGTCCGTCACATCCTCATCCGACAGCAGGCGCCACGATTACAGGCGCACGGAAAATCATGGCAGGCTTCAACATAGACATAGGCACAGCTGACCTATCAATCGCTAAGAAAATCGCAAGGGCATTGCATTCGAAAAAAGGCGGTTTTACTAACGTGAAAGCCATGGCGGCTGAGATTCCTGAGAAGAAGATTACGCAGATCGGGATGAGTGTGTATGATTTTGAAAAGACGCCTTTGTACAGGGTTTTTGAACTCGTTAAGATTGAGGCAGAACGTTACAATGTTCCAATTGCCAGGTCCGAGTTCAATGGCATGGCGCCTTTGCAAGCCATTTTGGATAGTGTCGCCTACTACATGAAAATTGACAACTTAACGATGGATAGAGTGCTCGAGGTAGCTATAGAGCAAGCCATTGAGAAAGGACGAGAAAAAAGTGCGTAGGGAACAAGCCGACCTGATCATCGAAAACGCCAGTGAGCTTGCTACACCAGAGGGCGGCAGCCAGAAACCGCTTGTCGGCAAACAAATGCGCGCATTGAAGATAATCAAAGACGCGGCTTTAGCTGTCAAAAGCGGTAGAATAGTCGGGGTAGGTAGAACAGCGACCGTGAAGTCAGCTTTCAAGCCGTCAGAAACCATCGACGCCAAAGGAAAAACAATTGTTCCAGGATTTGTTGATCCGCACACGCATTTGGTTTTTGCGGGTTCGAGGGAAGATGAATTTGAGATTAGAGTTAAAGGTGCCAGTTACATGGAGATCCACCGCAAGGGTGGCGGAATCCTCAAGACTGTAGAAGAAACCCGAGGAGCCAGTGAAGCTGAACTAGTTCAGCACTGTAGGAAAACGCTTGACATTATGCTTGAACATGGAACCACCACTTTGGAGGCGAAAAGCGGTTACGGACTCACCGTTGAAGCTGAGATCAAGTGTCTACGTGCTCTGCGGCGGTTAAACGAGATTCACCCCATCGACATCGTGGCTACTTTTCTCGGTGCACATTCAATCCCGGCTGAGTATGAGAAACAGCGTGATGACTACGTTAAACTCGTTGTTGAGAAGATGATTCCAGCAGTGGCAAGTTCCAAACTGGCTGATTTTTGCGACGTTTTCTGCGAAAAAGGGGTCTTCGATGTTGAGCAGTCGAGGCACATCCTCCAGGCTGGCAAGAAACACGGTTTGAAGCCAAGACTGCATGCTGATGAATTGACAGCGTTTGGCGGCGCTGAGTTGGCAGCCGAAGTTGGAGCAGTTTCAGCGGAGCATCTGCTCTTTGCTTCTGACGATGGACTTGGGATGATGGCTAAATGCGGCGTTATTGCTGTCTTGTTGCCAGCAGCGTCTTTCTCACTCATGATTGACAAGTACGCTGACGCGAGGAAGATGATTGGGATGGGCGTGCCTGTGGCTTTGGGAACAGATTTCAATCCTAGCTGTTGGGTGGAAAATCAGCAGTTGGTGATGGCTCTAGCTTGTCGTCAGATGAAAATGACGCCGGCTGAAGCCTTAACTGCGTCTACGATAAATGCAGCTCACGCTGTATGCAGAGCGAGTGAAGTTGGAAGTCTAGAGTTAGGCAAGAAGGCTGATATATTGATCTTGGACACGCCGAACCACAATTTCTTGGGCTATCGATTTGGCACAAATCTGGTGAGCAAGGTGATTAGGAAGGGAAAACTTGTTGTCGACCTTGAGTAAGTTTTTTGCAGGCGCGAAAACCGCTGTCGCATCGATAGTCAGCGATAAGAGACTAGTTGCTTATGGGTTACTTCTATTGGTTTTGCATCTAATGGGTGTCTTGTTTCTCTACGATGTTGTGGCTGAGTATGATAGCGTGCCGCATTTTTGGTTTGGTTACGTGTTGTCAGAATGTTCAAGCAAAGCAGCTCGCTCAGTTAACCTGCAGTCACGCCTAGCCTCTGGGTTTCCGGATAGCAGTGGGACAACTATCAGTCTTCGACAAGCAGACTTCGTGGTGAGACTGCTCGGATTTCTGTTGATTGGCGGCTTGTTTTGGGAAGGGGCGGAAATAGCTTTTAGTCGTCACCTTGGCTTTCGCTCAGATTCGTTTTTCGCCTTTCCGATCACGTTGCGCAACATTGACGGCGCGTTGGATGTGTCCGTGGGAGTTTTGGGCGCCACGGTAGCCTTCATAATGACAACTATTAAACCAGTTTGCGAGAGAAACGTCGTTCAATCGTCTACTACTGCTGCCCTGGCTCCAGTTCTGGCTTTTGTCTGAAGGATGGAATCGCTGTGGCTACGGCTAGGATTCCTATTACTACGAGGATTAAAGCTATAGTTATGAAGATATTTGCTCCTTCAATGAAAAGTGCCCAAGCGCCGCCTAACGCTGTTAGTAATACGCCCATGACCAATGTGCTGTATGCTCCTCGTCCGTATTTCTCAGGGTTTTTGACTCTTATTCCTGCTAGAATCATTGTCCAAACGCCGTATAGAGTGATGATGAGCGCAATGACTTCGTCAAACCTTGTGATCATTTGCGCTGCGTAGGCGACCAGCAATACAGCTGCGATGATCAGAAATGCGCCGAATGACAGCATTTCAAACTGTCGAGCCAACGCATGTTCACCGTTAATCTTTCATCTTGTTTCCGCATTCGGGACAGAATTTTGCAGTGTTCAGCACTGGATGTCCGCATTTTGGGCATTTCGTGGTGCCAGTTGGCGCTGCAATTGTTGTTCCACAATCCGGGCAGAATTTCGATGTCGCAGGTATCCTTGCACTGCAGTTGGGGCAGATGACCAACGCTGCTGCAGGCGTCGGTGCTGGACCTGTCGGCGTCATTATTTGTGGAATCAGAACCATACCTGTTCCTAGCCCAGCGCCGGGCGATTTACCCAGCTCTTTGGCTGCTTCTTTAACGGTTTCCATGCGCAAGACTTCTTCAGGCGCTCGTGTTTGTTTAAGCCAGAACAAGCGGTCGCGATATTCCGGCGTTGTGTCTACGCCTTCAAAGCGCAGGTCTGTGATGTCCAGTCCGATTCGTTTGAAAGCGTCTAGAATTGCGTTTTTTGTTGAGATGCTCGTTTCATCAAGTTTTGTGAACACTGTCAGTAAGTCGTAGCGGGACAGCTCATCGATGATTCTCTCGTTTAAGTAGCCTCGGAGGTAGTTGTTTACGTCTTCGGTTGAGTAAGCGCTTTGTCCGCCTACGACTTCGTTTACGAATAGCTGTGGGCTTTCCACTTTGAACCAGAAGGTTCCATGCACCTGCAGCGGGGCTAATTCGGTTGTTTGCGCCCTCGCTCCGTATTTGCCTGCGAAGACTCTGGTTGAAACGAAGATAACATTCGCCTTGAACGGTTTTTCCCGGTAGCCAGCAAGCCGTGACAGTAAGCCAGTTAGCAGCGGCAGGTTCAGTGTTGTCAATGTGTGCCTTCCAGGTCCAAAAACGTCATAGGCTTTGCCGTCTCTGAAGAATACTGCGGCTTCAAACTCTTTTACTATTAGTTGGGCGCCCCATGTAATTTCCTCTTCTGGATGCTTGAACACTATTTCTTCTGCACCCGGATTCTTCCACTCTAAGACTTGTGGCATTTCTTATTTCACTCCTTTGATGACTTCGTCTCTTCCGTCAAATGTCTCTTCTAGTTCCTCCAGCATGCTTTCAAGATTGTCCAAGTGACCGCGTGTCTTCTCAAGCCTCTGTTTCATCGCTTCTTTTTTGAAGGCATCTGCTTCTGCGACTATTTTCTCTGCCTTGTCAAGCAAGCCGGTGTCGAACTCATTCATTTTGTCCAGTTTTTCTTCCTCAACTTTCACTATGTTAAAGAAGCCTGCATAGCCATATGAGGCGTGGTTGACCTTTTGCGCGACCCTGTCGAACCGCATTATAAAACGGTCCATGTCGGTTAACACTTCATGCATCTTGCTGTCTGACAGCTTCTGAAAGACTTCTTTCAGATCTTTTCGAGCTATCATTAGCCTTTGATAGATGTGGTTGCGAATGAGCTTGTCACTTTCACGCCTGAGCTCTTTTTCCTTATAGCCTCTGAAACCAGGTAGAGCCGCGAGAATCCGCTCGCTCAGGCGCATTTCTTCCTTTGCCTTTTCAACCATTCCTTTCTTTGTGCTCAAACGAGATTTCTCCTTTGTTTAGCCTAATCTCTAAAGGTTTCGACAAGATGCTTTTAAGATGTTCGGAAGCTACAGTCTCAGAATAGTGACTAATAATGGTTTCGTTGAAAGTGAGTTGCTAAGAAACCTTGAGGAGAGAAACCGCCTCCAGCAACTACTAGAATACGGAAAACAAGGCTTTCTTTTTCAGGTTTCTCTCAATCAGCTTCAGCGTTATGGCACCGACGCCAACGAAGACTATTCCCATTGTTAACAAGACGGCTATATCGTAGACCATCGCCTGGACTCCAACTCCAAGCAGAGAGGCTCGAATCAAGCGGATTCCGTAAGTCAAGGGCAACGCCTTCGAAATCATCTGGGCCCAAGCCGGCATGAGCTCAATTGGGCAGACAATGCCACTGAAAACTAGGAACAAAACCATCAAGGTGTTGGCTGTGTTAACCCTGTCTCGAAAAGTCAAAGTTATAGCGTTCGTCATCAAGCCCACACCGAACAAAGCGAAAGCTGTGAGCAGAAGCCCGATGAGGAACAGAGCCGCGTTGAATGAAGTTGCTTGGAAACCGAACAAGAGACCTATGAGAAAAACAGCTGTTAAGTCCACAGCCGAATTCATGCCCGCAGCCGTCATCATTCCTGCCATGTACGCCAAGCGGTTCATTGGAGTCATGAAAGTCGCCTCAATTGTGCCCATAGCTCTTTCCCAGAACATCACTCTGCCAACTACGAAGGCGGCTGCGAAGACAAAGACGTAGAAGGCATTGCCTATGATAATGAAGGATAGGTAGCTTGGGGTTCCAGCGGCTGCCTGAAACTCGGATGATGTTGCACCACTGTAGACTTGATTGAACAGAATCCAAGCAGCACCAAGCGTCATTAAGGGTGCCCAAAACCTGAGGGCGAAACCACTCCAACTGAAAAAACGCCACGTCATAATGAGATTGAATTTCGCCGTCGCCACGACAACTCTCAAGCTATGGGGAATCATGCTCTCAACTTCCTCAAAACTGCGTTAACGTGGCTTTTCTTTTAGCTTTCCTCTCAGCCTGACCGATAAGCCATGTTGATAGAGCGAAGAACAGCAACGTCATAAGTGCAAGAATCATTAGCGGCGTGGCAACATCCGAAAGGACCGCGCCGCCAAGCAAAGTGAGTCTCAATGATGTCAATGCAAAAGTCAATGGAATCAGATAGCTCACCGACAGCAAAGCCAGAGGCATTGCTTGAAGAGGGAAAACAAGCCCGGAGAAGAACATTATGGGTTCCTGCAGCATCGTCGCGTACATGCCGCCTCTTCTTGAATACACGAACAGAGATTCAAAACACATTCCAAGCGTCACCAGAGACAGATAAGAAAGCGCGATGGATGTGAACAACGCCAGGGGATCATTAACGACTATTTTCACGGCGACAAAGGCTACCCAAGAAAGCAGAATGCCGAAGAGAAACCAGATATAGTTAATGGCGCTCGCCAAGGCTCCGCCTAGAATAACTGCAAGTCGATTTGCGGGAGCCAACAACACTGCCTCCAACGTGCCCTGCTCCCTTTCCCTCTCAAAGGCGGCACCTGCAAGCAGCATCATTGTATAAAACGTGTAAAGGAGTTGCCCAATCAAAGTGAATCCAACCAGATCGAGAGTGTACCAAGAAGCGTTCAGCTCCAAGCTCACAGACTTCGCAGCGAATGGCAGGTACAAAAAATAGAGGTAGAGACCGTTTCCAAGCGGCAAAGCTACAGTCCAGAAGACTGTTCGCGTGGTGAAAAAGAACTGCTTGATATTCTTCCTCGCTTCGGCTGCCACAATCCTCCAAAACATTGACCTACTACTCTCCGGTGTACAGCATAAAGAGGTCTTCCAACGTGGGTCCACGAATGTTGACGGAAACCACTCTGCACCGCATGATGGACAGATAGTTCAACACACTGGGCGCAGCCAAGTCGCTGTCGACACTAACTATCAGCCTATCAATCTTTTCGTCCTCGATTTCGCCTTCGTAAGCGGTCGTCAACACCTTCTTCACTGGCTCAAGTTTCTTCAAGCCTTCTAGGGCTTCATCTGTCAAGCGGGTTACCAACACCTCCATCGAGAAGCCTGTAGGTGCCTTTCGCTTAAGCTCTTCAGACCGCCCAACTGCAACGAGTTTGCCCTTGCTCAAGAAGCCCACGCGGTCGCACAGTTCTTCAGCTTCGTACATGTAATGGGTAGTTAACAGAACAGTCTTGCCTTGCTCCTCAACGATTTTTTCACGGATGAATCTGCGGAGGTCTTTCGCTATGTTTACATCCAGTCCCAGTGTTGGCTCGTCCAGAAACAGCACTTCAGGATTATTTATCAGACCGCGACACACTTGCAGCCGTTGTTTCATGCCCTTGCTGTATTTCTCCACTTCATCGTCAGCTCTGTCATCTAAGCCCATGAGTTCAAGCAACGAGTTCACCCTAGACTTGATTTCGCCTTTGGGAACATCGTATAAAGCAGCGAAATACTCCAGATTCTCCCTGCCAGTTAGGCGGTAGTAGAGCATTCTTTCGCCGCCAGCTACCATATTGACTATCCTTCTCACCCGTGCAGAATCCTTCACCACATCGAAGCCTTTGACAAACGCCTGTCCACTAGTCGGCTCCAGTAAAGTGCAGAGGATTTTGACTGTTGTAGTCTTGCCAGCGCCGTTGGGTCCAAGCAAAGCGAAGAGTTCGCCCTCAAGGATTTCAAAGTCAACATTATCAAGTGCTCGGATGACTGTAGTTGTTTTCCTTCCTACAATGTGACTTCTCTTGGTTGAGATATAGTCTCGCGTGAGCTGACGAGCCATAACTGCAAAGTTGTGTTTGCTCAACTTTTCTTCAGCTTCAACCCATTTTTACAACTCACTAGTATGATGGGAGAATTAATAACCTTTCCAAACAAAACTCGCAAGCTAAATCAGCCCGAATTTTGTTGAGGGAATGTCGCCTTTAATCACGGTGCCTGTTGCGCCGTCTAACCAGATGTGGTAGCGTTCGCCCTTGTATTCGTAAGCTATGGACCACGCAGGCGCGTGAAGGTACACAGCGTTTCCAATGTCAAAATCAGTCTTCATCTCAATGATCTTGTCTACGTCTTGCTGGATTAGGAATCGATGCGATTCTTCAATTTGCTGTTGTGCTGTCTTTAGGGCTTCGTCTTGTTCAATCTCGCCGTTAAGCACTTTTGCATAGCCTTCTATCCTTTTGAAATCATATGGGATCTTGCCTTCCAAGGGCACCTCGTATTCCCGCGTTGGAAAGTCAGTGGCTTTGCGGGCTAGAACTAGCCAATTATACTTCTTTTCGATTTTTCCCTCCTTCACAGCTGGAGGCGTCAATCTTTCAAAAACGCCTTTGTATGTTGTTGTAGCTGTTACTGGTGCAAGCCAGAATGGCAAGTATAGAAGGTTCTTTTCCAAGATTCTTGAAGTTCTTGCCATGTCACCAGGTTTAAGAAAGCCGCCTCTCATCCAACTGCGGACCAGATCATCAACTTGCTCGGGCTTGTGTTCATTCAGAATTACGGAATGTTCAAAGTCAAAAGCTCGCCCAGTTTCAATCACTTGCGTGAAGCCGCAGTAGCCACATGTGGCAACTATTTCGCCCGGGTTGAACTTAACGGGCGCGCCGCAGTTGGAGCAACGGATTTCTTGGACAATGCTCATTGACTTTCACCCGATCAAAGATATGTTGACGGAAGTCAGACTTCAATCTTTCCGGTTTTACCAGAGCTTTCTGCGATTAAGGTTAAATATCTATGGTGGTCAATAATGTCTAAAACTATAGGTGAAGAGAAGCAGGCAACTCGTCCATCTTTCGGTGACATATAGTGATTCCGCTTCGTGATGAGATCAAGTCTTTTACAGCTCCGCATGTCACACGAATGCTCATCATAGCAAACCTGATTGTGTTTTTTGTCACTTTCCTTCCAGATTTTTCATATCCTTTCTGGCCAGCAACCCTCTTTGGAGCAGAAGCCTCGCCAGCAATAGATCGAATTAGCGTTCGTTATGGTTTGATCCCATATGAAGTGCTACATGGAAATCGGTTGTCCACGTTCTTTACTTCGATGTTTCTGCACGCTGACCTCATTCATCTGGGTGGGAACATGCTTTTCTTATACATTTTTGGTGACAACGTAGAAGACACGTTTGGGCACATGCGCTACTTGGTGTTCTACTTCTTGTCGGGCATTGCGGCTAGCCTTGCACACATTTTGTTCGTCTTTAACTCGCTGGAAAGTGTTATACCAACAATTGGTGCCTCAGGCGCTATTTCCGGGGTGATGGGTGCATACCTTGTGCTGTTCCCAAGGTCAAGAGTTTTGACGCTTGTTCTGTTGTATTGGATTTCAATTGTAGCTATTCCTGCTGTAATTTTCTTGGGCTTATGGTTCGTTTTCCAGTTCTTGTATGGTACGCTTACTGTCGGTGGAGGCGTGGCGTACTGGGCGCACATCGGAGGATTTGTAGCTGGACTATTTTTTGGCGCTATTTGGAGAGGAAGGAGGCGCAAACGTGATTTATAGCGACATAATCAACGGGGTTTTGCTAGTTGCATACAATATTTTCATAATACTCTTTGTTTCACGTAAGATTGGCGAGAAGTACGGCACGTACTTGGCGCGCAAAGCAATTCACATACTCTCAGCAGGAATAAGTATTCTACTGGCACGTTTAATCTTTAGCGATTGGCTCGTCCCTCTCCTTATAGGCTCTTTGATGGTTGCACTTACGGTTTTTGGACATTTTCGAGAATCGTACAGCTGGTTCCAAATCAAAAGGAATTATGCTGACGTTTATTTCACAACGGCATGTACAGTTTTACTGGTTGCCTTCTGGAACTATAACATCTGGATCGGCGTGCTTTCAACGTTGTTCTTGGCTTGGGGCGACGGTTTAACAGGTATAGTGCGCAACTTCATTTATGGAAAAAGAAACAAAGGCATCTGGGGGAACGCCGCAATGTTTGCGGTCTGCATGACTCTAGCCTACTTTATGAATGGGCGTGTTGGTTATGTTGCCTTCGTTGGTGCAGCTTTCGCCAGCATTGTTGAGAAGTTCGAGCGCATAGACGACAACATCTCGATACCCTTCGGCTCGGCAATCATAATGACGCTTCTGCCAGCGCTGTAGTTGTACAGCAAGATTTAACTCTCCGTTCAATTCCTCAGAAGAAGAGGCAATGAAAGGCGAGAAGCTTGGCATCGCTAGCTCAATTGAAATTGGCAATGATACTTCCCAATCTACTATTGGGAATAATATTCGCAGTGTTTCTAGCGGCGATCATGTTCATCTTGCAGCTTGGCTTGATTTGGGCTTTCATTCTAGCGGGTATTTTCATACTGATTCAATATCTTGTTGGACCAGCAGTAGTTAGGGCGTCAACTCGACTGCACTATCTGAAATCGGACGAAAATCCATGGCTCGAATCTACTGCTAAAGAACTATCGCAGAAAAGCGGCATCCCAGCTCCAAGATTAGCGATTGTACCTAACTCAACACCTAACGCCTTTGTCTTTGGTAGAACAAGTAAAGACGCCACACTAGCTGTGCACGAAGGGCTGCTTCAACAGCTTAACCAAGATGAAGTTAAAGGTGTGATCGGGCACGAACTCGGCCACATTAAGCACAAAGACTTCCTAATTATGACAGCGCTTTCATCTCTGCCACTCTTAGCCTATCTAATATTCCGCACGTCTTTTGAAGCGGCACGGATCAGCGGAAGAGCTTCACGGAAAAAAGAGGGCGGCGGACTCGCAGCGGCTCTGTTCGTCATCAGCAGTCTATCCTATATTGTGTATATTGTTGCGTTGCTGTGTGTCATGAGGCTCAGTCGACTGCGCGAACACTATGCCGACGCCTATTCAGCCTACGTTACTGGCTCTCCCCGAACTCTAGAAAGTGCATTAACTAAGATCACTTATGGATTGTCGCTGGCGCCCAATCCTGAGAAAGACGGAGCTAGAACTCTCTACATCGGAGACCCAGCCTTGGCAAAAGCTGAAATCCAAAGTATTGTTAGCAAGAAAGAAGAGTATGACCTCGACAGAGACGGTGTCTTAGACGAGAAGGAACTCGAACTCGCCATGGAGAAGGAAGCGAAATCACGATGGCTCACCGTAAACCGATGGTTCCAAACGCATCCAGCGACATTTCAACGTATCCTCTTGCTACGCGAGATTGAAAACGAGATGACGACTGGCAAATACTCAAGCGATCGAGTATACTCACGTATATAGAATACTCTTTGGGCAGAGTGCGAGTTCAAAACAAAGAAATACTGAACCATGATCTAGAACAAAAACTAGCCAACCAATAGGAAGGCGGTGACTTCAGCTCTGCCAAGTCACACGAGTTCTCGTTTGATGTATCCAGCCATCAGATTGAAAGTTATGACTCCGTTCACTGAGCGTCTATCAATGCCTGTATATCTGCTGATTTCAGCTATGGTGAGAGCGTCTGAACCATACAAGGCTCTGAAGATTTTCTCCGTATAACCTCTGTACTTTGGAGTCTGCTGTAGGTAAAACTCGTTCTTCGCTACTCTCCTCTCCCCATCATTAGTTAAGGTATATTTAAACCTTAACACGGTGAACCCGCCGTCTCAACCCTACATAAATGATTGTCAAACATAGGTATATAAAAATTATCAAGAATACGTCTAGAAAAGTAATCCTACACTTAGAATCAGATTGCCGCCAACATGTCATCAAACCTTATTTTGCTAATGGATGAAACAGCAAGCGGCGTGGCTCACTGATGACTCTGAAGGCTTCTGTAACCCAGAACGGCGCTGTACTCTTGGGCAAACATGTTGCATGCGACTCGTACGACCCTTCCCGTTCGATACGCGCGGTCACTCACGCACACTACGACCATCTCGGAGGTCTGCAGCAGAGTCTCAGAAGATGCAGAGCGGTCATAATGACGCCAGCCACAAGAGATTTGCTTGCCGTTTTGCGTGGACAAACTTCGCTGATGAATGGAAGCGTCTACGCCTTAAACTATGGTCAAACCCTACCGTATGACAGCGAGAGAATAACACTGCATCCCGCTGACCATATTTTGGGTGCAGCCCAAGTTTTGGTTGAAGAGCGAGACGGGGCCAGAATTGTTTATACAGGCGATTTCAGAATGACCAGTACGCCCGTTCTAGACGCTGACGTTCTGGTCTTAGAAGCGACTTATGGCAATCCGTTTCAAGTCCGTCCTTTCAGAAAGATTGTTGAAACTGCGCTTGTTTCACTTGTGGAGTCCGCCTTGAAGAATGGCCCTCTGTACATTTTTGGCTACCATGGAAAACTGCAGGAAGTTATGCAGATTCTCCATGAGAACGATGTAGATGCGCCTTTCATACTTCCAGAAAAGGTTTTTCACACGGCAAAAGTGTGCGAACACTACGGCATGCGTGTGGGCAAGTTTTTGGCGGCAAACGAAGAGGAGGCAAAGGAAATCGCGAGGAGAAATGATCCGCATGTGGCGTTTTATCACATGAATTCAAAGCGGTATGTAGGCGCTGACTGCTTTCGAATCTGTGTGAGCGGCTGGGAGTTCAGTGGTCCACGCCGGCAGATTGCTCCTAACGAGCACATCGTGGCTTTAAGCGACCACGCTGATTTCAATGAATTGTTGCAGTATGTGGGTGAAAGCAAGCCTAAGCTGGTTATCACAGATAATTATCGCGTAGGCGACGCAAGAGTATTGGCACGTGAAATTGAGAAGAGGTTAGGCATTCCTGCGAAAGCTTTACCACAATGAAGGATTTCTCTCTTTGGGGACTACGAGCTTCTGGTTCTTCCTTTTCAAGCATCGGATGAGCTTGTGAGCTACAAAGTTAAAAAATATGCTAGAATCATGAAAACGCCAGCCAGTATCATAATTAGGGCTACGCGAGTAAACCCTTCAGGTTTCCATCTGTCTCTTCGCATTATCTCAGAAGGCCCCATACTGCCTTCTTTGAACACAGCGCCAGCCAACGCAGCCAAGATTGCTGCCTTTTGACTCCAGATGTTGATGCCTCCTCTGCCTATCAATAGCAGGAAGCCGATCAGGATAGAAAGCATGCCCTCGAAGAACATGGCGTCGGTTGGCGAAAATTCTTTGTAGCCAGAGAAGAACCTTAAGTTAACAAAGTAAGTGGCTAAGGCGATCAATGCTGAGACGCCTAAAAGCATGGCTACGTTTAGCAGGATGATTTTGAGCTTCATGCTTAGCCATCTAAGAAAAACTTGGAAGATACTAATAAAAATATCACAGGCTGCGACGCTTGAGATCACCTCGGTTATCTGAGAGAGTCGAGAGGTGCATTTGAGTAATTGCGAGAACGACTCCTCCGACGATCTTGAGCTGTTAAGCTGGCTGTTAGACGAAGACTTCAGGGAAAATTACAGCTTAGCATGCTAGAAGACAGTTCAGCCAATTGAGCATGTTCTTATCTTTCTCGTTTTCCTTGAATGTAGTCTTCTACCCATTGTTTAGCTTGATCGTCTGGCACTTGCATTGGTGGATGCTTAAAGGCATATGCGGATATGCTTGTTAAAGCGCCGCTTATGCTTCTGTCTGACGCGATTTTCACGGCCCTGACTACGTCGATGACTACTCCTGCGCTGTTAGGTGAGTCTTCGACCTCAAGTTTGGCTGTCAAAGTTACTGGCTGGTTGCCGAACTTCCTGCCCTTCAGAAAGATGTGGCAAATTTTCTTGTCGCCCAAGAAAGGCACATAGTCGGAGGGACCGATACGAGTTGGGAGTCGATAGGGTACAAGGCTGGTCACTGCCTCTGTCTTGCTTATCCGCTTCGTGTGCAGGCGCTCTTCGACAGTCATGTTGAGGAAGTCGGTGTTGCCGCCTAAGTTGAGTTGATAAGTCTCGTCGATTTCGACGCCTCTGTCAAGGCACAGTTTAACTAGGTTGCGGTGTAGTATAGTGGCGCCTAACTGGCTCTTTATGTCGTCGCCTGCGACCGGCAACTTTGCCTTTTCAAAACGTTTAGCCCATTTTGGATCAGAGGCTATGAATTCTGGGATGCAGTTGGCGAGGGCGCATCTAGCCTTCATACAGGCTTCAGCGTAAGCTTGCGTCGCTTTCTTGCTGCCCACTGGAATAAAATTCACCAAAACATCGGCTTCAGCCTCGCACAAGGCTTGAGCCACGTTTGCAGGTGTGCTTACCCTTTCGTCGTAAGTGTAGAAAGCTTCTTTCATGTGAGGTGCAACGCCATCAAGAACTGGACCAGACAAGACTTTTACGCCAGTTTTAGGCACTTCGGAGAATTTGGCGCAACAGTTTGGCTTAGCCCAGATGGCTTCAGCCAGATCCTTTCCGATTTTGTTTCTGTTCACATCGAAAGCTGCCACGAATCTGACGTCTCTAATATGATAGTCGCCGAACTTGACATGCATCAAGCCTGGCACAGTTGCCTTTTCTTTCGCGTTCTTGTAGTACTCTACGCCCTGAACCAAGGCTGAAGCACAGTTGCCAATACCAGCTATAGCTACACGCACTTCTTTTCTGGGCAAGCTGACTCCACCAAGTTAATAACAACCGCATACACATGCCACATCGTATTAACCTTACGCCAGCCCACAAAAGCTATGCAGCTTTCTACCTCAGACTTACTGCTTGGATATAAACGGAAATACGATGAAGCCCAGAGAAAGCATGCGCTCTTAGCGTCTGGAATTCGGTGTGCCGTTCTGCTTATGTTAGGTATTCGTATTCAATTAAGACATTGACGTTTTTGATTGGCTTTATTCCACAATTCTCCAAGTTGGAGATTTTACACCTTTAAGTCTGGCACTTAGCTTACCTTTGAATGTCGATAAATTGAAAACAACGATTCTGGCATTGAGTTCTTCTGCCTTCTCTTTTGCTTCTTCCCACACTGTTTTGCTTTCTTCAGTTAGTATTTTTTCGGTCTTGAAGGTATCATGAGCGGTACAATAATGATCTCCTATTGGTCTTCCTATTTGAGTTGATTGAAGAAGCACTTCCTCATTCTTGATGAAGACTTCAATTTTCATTTTGCTTCTCCAATGTACATAGAAGGATCCGGGCTATAATGGTTTCGTTTCACGCTGGATTATAATTTAAGGAGAGATGTTGCATATGATTTATCTCATTTCAGATTCTGCAAAACATTTATGAGGGGCTCTTATAGACATATTGGTGACATAAGATGGCTAAAGACAAATCCAAAATCAGGTTGTACACTCTATTGTTCTGTATAGCCGTTTTCGTTCTAACGGCTTTAGGTTTGGTGGTTCTGAGCTTGGGAATGCGGGTTATACCGATTCTACCTTTTTTTCTGATGGCTTGGGTTTTGTTGCTAGCTTTTGCGGCTGACACTCTTATTGGCGAGGGCAAGTTGAGTTGGATAAAGGTTCTTCTCCTCACATTTGGCGTACTGATCATATCGACAGCGGTTACGCAATCGGTTTGGATCATTGTCACTCCAAGTTGGTCTTTCTCGGTCACCACAGACAAGTCTACTTACAGACTTGGCGAACACGTGGAAATCACGGTTTCTCTCAGAAACACGGGGTTCATCACACATTCCTTTGAGTCCGGAGTGCCCGAACCAGCGATAGTCAGCGTCTACTTAGTTACATCTCAAGTTTGGTATAGCGCTTATCACGAAGGCGTTGCACAGGTTTTTTCGCTCGAGCCCAACGGATTACTTGAGAGAGACATCGTCTGGAATCAGACCAACATATATTTTCCGGATAAGAAAATCGAAGCAGGCACATATTTTGTTGAAGCATTCATACCAAGTAGATCAAGTTCCAATTCTTGGGCACCTTTGGGCCGTCCTCTCTTCCGTGCTTGGACACGAATAGAAATCACGGCTGCTTGAAAGTGGTCAACAAATTTTGAACCTACAAGACCCCCGTAAAGCAGGCAATAAGCATCTTTGACAAGGCACATTTGGGCAACATTAGAAACTCATTGCGGAAACCTAGAGAGAAGTAGGTCAGGATCAGCGTCTCCAAGGGCAATCCATCATCTGCAACATCGAAAAGAACCAAAAAGCAACAGGCAGAGATGTAGAAGTGTGGTTTAAGAAAGATTAAAGAAAGATTATAAGCTTGGCTCTCATTATTCACTAATTTCAACACTTTCACGCGAGAGAGAGTTGTAACTTGTCTCGAAGGAATGTTCAAGTCAAGATTAAAGAACTTAAAACAAACGTTGCCACGGTGAAAGACCTCGAACTGAGCGTTGGGCGCCTCGTCACGGAAACATGGACTGAGCCGATGGGACCTACACCATTTCCAAGCATAACCACTCTAAGAGAATGGGATCACAAGCTCCTGCAGCGCTACAAACCGTTTTACATGCCCTACTGTGACGTTTGCTGCCTCTGCACTTTTGGCAAATGCGACCTAACAGCCGGCAAAAGGGGCGCCTGTGGAATAGACATAGCAGCACAACAATCACGCATAGTCCTACTCGCCTGCCTGATCGGCGCCTCCACACACACTGCTCACGCGCGACACATGGTAGAACACTTGGTCGAGAAATACGGACACGACTTCCCCCTTGATGTGGGCGGACTCAACATCCAAGTAGAAGCACCGATAGTCCGCTTGGTCTGCGGCTACAAGCCCAAAACCATAGGCGACTTGGAAGAAGCCCTAGACTACTGCGAAAACCAGATCACCAATCTAATGTCGTCAACCCACACAGGCCAGGAAGGCAACAACATAGACTTCGAATCCAAGGCGTTTCACGCAGGAATGATCGACCACATCGGACTGGAGGTAGCGGACATTGCGCAGGTAGCTGCTTTGGGATTTCCAAAAGCGGACCCTGAGGCACCACTGGTCGACTTGGGTTACGGAACAATAGACACGCAGAAACCCATGATACTGTGCATAGGTCACAATGTCGTACCTGCAACAGGGATAATCGATTACTTGAAATCAAATGGACTCTTCGGAGAGGTAGAAGTCGCGGGCCTGTGCTGCACAGCGCATGACATAACCCGCTACACCTCAAAGGGAAAGATTATAGGTCCAATCTCGTGGCAACTCAGGTTCATAAGAAGCGGACTCCCAGACGTAGTAGTCCTGGATGAACAATGTGTACGAACCGACTGCCTTCAAGAAGCTCAGAAAATTAAAGCCCCAGTAGTGGTGACAAGCGAGAAAAACTGCATGGGTCTGCCCGACCGAACACGTGATCCAGTTGACGCTATAGTGAACGATCTGACCGAAGGAAAAGCCGCGGGAGTACTCATCCTCGATCCAGAAAAGGCTGGAGAAGTCGTAGTCAGAACCGCAGTTAACGTCGCGCCAAACCGCCAAGAATTCAAGGCTATACCAAGCGTCGAAGAAATAGTTGCAGGAGCAAAAACCTGCAAGAAATGCAACGACTGCCGAAGAGCATGCCCACAAGACCTGCACATAATGGAAGCAGTGGCTG